>ERZ773269.187-NODE-187-length-71635-cov-14.350391_pt1 | contig 71635 bp, 94 predicted proteins | sample MGYA00511958_ERZ773269 | MGnify/ENA primary metagenome ERZ773269 (study PRJEB29015, sample SAMEA2737761) | human gut metagenome | biome: human gut; feature: human-associated habitat; material: faeces | place: China | collected 2012 ... | reverse complement strand
TCGTTGTCTGTTTGGATATTCTACCAAAGAAGATTTCCAACAGGAGATGACTCCAGAACAAATCTTCGACATGTTAACGGATACAACATCGTCTAATACTATTGCTCAGTTGTCCCAACACTTTGGGATGTTAGCTGATGCAATCAAGTATAATCAGAAGATTAATGTTAGTAGGGATGTGAGCATTAAACTCATTGCTTACAAAGTTCATTGTGAACAGATTGCTGATAGGCTTCCTGAACACGAAGAAATTCGTAAAGCAGAATTACGTCACAGATACTTTAAAGCTCTTAAACTTGCAGGTGTATATGCATTTGTAGATGAGACTGATGAAGTAACTGATGCTCAGTTAATGTCAGCTATCAAACTCGTAGAAGATTCTGGTGAAGCATTCGATAGAATTCTGAGCCGTGAGAAGAACTACGTTAAATTAGCTAACTATATTGCCGGAGTAGGCAAGGAAGTTACTCATGTAGATTTGGTAGAGGATTTACCATTCTATAAAGGCAGTAATTCACAGAAGCAAGAGCTAATGAATTTGGCTGTTGCCTATGGCTATAAGCATCACATCATCATCAAGAAGACATTCGTAGATGGAATTGAATTCTTCAAAGGTGAGTCTCTTAAACCAACAGATTTAAATGAACTGATGGTTTCATACAGTGGGCATGTTGCTTATAACTATCTCAGTGAACCAATCTCTTTTGAGAATCTCAAACAGCTATGTCAAATGGAAGACATGCATTGGGTAAACCATTACTTACTCAAGGGTAAGAATGGTGATGGTCACAGAGATGGAGCCAATGTAATTCCTGGCTTCAATTGCATTGTGATTGATGTAGACGAAGGGACTAAGATAGATGAAGTAAAAGTGCTTATGAAGGAATATACGTACTTCATTCATACTACTAAACGTCACACAGACGACGAACACAGATTCAGGTTGATTCTTCCAATCAACTACCATCTGAAACTGGATGAAGTAGAGTTCAAGGAATTCATGAACAACGTCTGTGAATGGCTCCCATTCAAAGTTGATGAGCAAACCTTCCAGCGTTGCCGTAAATGGGCTACCCACCCAGGTGAAACATTCTCCAATGAAGGGGAATTACTGGACGCTTTAGCATTCATTCCGAAAACCAGTAAGAATGATGAACTGAAGAAACGTATGGTTGATTTAGGGAATCTCGACAACTTAGAACGTTGGTTTGCACAACGTATGGGAGCAGGAAATCGCAACAATCAACTGCTAAAATTTGCTATGATGTTGGCTGATACGGGACTTCAGTATCAACAGATTTTGGATAAGGTTTTAAGCTTTAACTCCAAGTTAGACAATGCCTTACCTGAGATTGAAATCCATAGCACTATCATGCGTAGTGTCAGCAAGAAACTCTCAGAACAAGCCTCTTAATGAGGCTTTCTTTATCTATCAGGAGAGATAATGTCTGAACCAATTAAAGACCTGGTGCTCATTGCAGGTACATCATCCTCTGGTAAATCTTCATCTCTGATGAATCTTCCAGACCATCCTGGTGTTATGTATTTGAACTGTGAATCAGGCAAACGTCTGCCATTCCCTAATAAGTTTGACAGATATGTAATTACTGACCCTATGCAGGTATATGAAGCTTTCGATGAAGCTGAGAATATGCCTCATATCCATACTATTGTGGTGGACTCACTGACATTCCTTATGGATATGTTTGAGTCAATGTATGTTATTGGTTCAACCAATACCATGCAGGGTTGGGCTAATTACAACCAATACTTCAAGAACCTGATGCAGGATAAGGTTGCGAAGTCTAGCAAACGAGTAATCTTTATTGCCCACACTTTAGCAACTCTTAACGAGAACGAAATGGTTGTTGAAACCAAAGTTCCTGTTAAAGGTGCATTAAAGAATCAGGGTATCGAAGCTTACTTCACATGTATTGTTTATGCTAAACGTGTGCCTCTGAAACTTCTGAAAAACTATGAGAATGACCTTCTCGTAATTACAGATGAAGAAGAGATGCTTGGCTTCAAACATGTGTTCCAAACTGCTATCACCAAAGATACAGTCCATGAACGTATTCGTTCACCACGTTTTATGTGGAAGACGAATGAAAGTTTCATTGATAACGATGTCATGAAACTGTTCCAACGTATCGATGAATTCTACGAAGAGTAAGGATAAATAAATGTCTCTGTTAAAAAACTTAGAAACTAAAGCAAACGTTGAAGGTGAAAAGGACGTACTTGGTGGCGGTGGTGTATTAGACACTAACGTCTATCCAATGAAAGTTAAAGTAGCCTACTTCACTTCCGCAGCTAGCGGTGCCGTAGCAATCAACCTGCAAGGTGATGTTGACGGTAAAGAAGTACGCCAACAGTTCTGGGTTCTGTCAGGTAATGATAAAGGCAATAAAAATACCTATACCAAAGATGGTAAAGAGTATTACCTGCCAAGCTTCATTACTGCTAACAGTCTGGCTTTGCTGACTGTAGGTAAAGAACTGGCTCAACTGGATGTTGAGAAAAAAGTCATCAAACTGTATGACTTTGAAGCCAAGGAAGAACGTCCTACTGAAGTAGACGTACTGGTAGAACTGACTGGTCAAATGATTCAGGCAGGTATCCAGAAACAAACCGTTGATAAGAATGAAAAAGGGGATGATGGTAAATATTATCCTACTGGCGAAACTCGTGAAATTAACGAGGTCGTTAAATTCTTCCGTTTCGATGATGGCCTCACTGTACCTGAAATTGAAAAAGGTGTTACCGAAGCCAAGTTCAAAGATGACTGGGTAACCAAATGGGCTGGTAAAGTCATCAACAAAGCCAAAGGTAATAAAGATGGTGCAAAAGCAGGTCTGCCATCGGGTGGCGCTAAATCAGGTACTAGTTCCTTGTTTAAACGCTAATAAAAAATAAGCCCTCAATAGAGGGCTTTTTTATAGGTGAAGTATGGCAATTAAAGTAAGGATGTTCCAAAACGTCTCTGGTACAGCTTACCAGAAAGTGTCATATAAAATCATCCAAGGAATTCTGGATAATCCAGATGACAAAGAAATTGATGTGTTTCTTAGTGGTTGGGAACATGCATGTGCCAAATCATTAATGAGAACTCAAATTCTACAGCAACTCGAATGGTTTAAGTCTCAAGGATATACTGTCACTTTCAATGACAAGAGACTTTAACTCATGCACAAACTTATCGCACCTCTCAGAGTACAAAAAACCAAAGCTAAACTATTCAGTCTGAATCTCAATGCATATCGCAATGAGCATCATATGACTCTTAATAAAGCTAAGGTCAATTTCAAACTAGAGATGGAAGAACAGATTAGAGCGTTACCAAAATTCACTAAAGTAAGGCTGACATATGTAATGTATCCAGCCACTAAACACTTAACTGACGTAGGTAACGTATGTTCTGTAGTAGATAAGTTCTTTGCTGATGCTCTGGTAGAGCTAGGGAAATTACCTGATGACAATTATCTTTACGTTCCTGAGTTGGCTTTTCGGATGGGGTCTATAGACCGAGAACAGCCAAGAGTAGAAATCTTCATAGAGGAAATAGATTGATGCAAATTACACTGAATCAAGATGAAATCATGGAAGCCCTGAAAGACTATGCTTTCCGTGTTATCAACGTAGCACCAGGTAACGATATTACTATCGACCTGAAAGCTGGTCGTGGTGAGAATGGTTACTCAGCAACTCTGGACATTGTTCCACAACAGTTGACGAGTACTCATATCCCAAAGACTCCTAATCAGCAGCCACGTAGTTCTGGGCATGTAGAGCCTGCTCACGGCATTCTTCGTGGTGAAGCTGAAGAAGTACAGCAGGTAGAAACAAAACTTCAGGTAGAGGCTCCTGCGGAGCTTCCTGTAGAAGGTGAACAAGTCGTTGATACTGGTCCAACAGAAGACGACGATGCAGATGTTGATGCTGTAGTAGCACGTCAGAAAGCTCAAACTCAGTCTCTGTTTGCTCGTACAGCTTAATCAGGAGCCTAGATGAAAGCACTAAAAGCTGCTTTCATTACTGCTCTCATAGTAGGGGTCTTCTTTGCATGGCCCCTAGTTCTGACAGTAGCTGTGATAGCAGGTATATTCTGGTTCATCTATATGGCACTGAAACAAGAGGATAAGAAAGATGGGGATGGACTTTAGTTCCGCTCTTCAAGCAGTAAAAGAAGGTCGTAGAATTGCACGTTCAGGATGGAACGGTGCAGGACAATTTGTAATTATGGCAGGTGGATACCACCTTGATGAAGTAAGACCTGGAAGCAAATATGCTGAAGCAGGTATTACTGGTCCAGTTACAATTCAACCTCATTTAGACCTTCGTAATACCCAAGGCAATATGCAACCTGGATGGGTTCCATCCCAGGGTGATTTATTTGCTACTGATTGGATTATTGTATAAAACAAAGCCCCATCCTTGGGGCTTTTCTTTTAGAACAGAGCAACCATTGGATGGATTGTTAATCCATTAGCTGCTGTTCCCATACCGATGTTGTAATCCAAACTACCTGTAATCAGGTTAGCATCAGTGATGTTAGGCAATGCAGACTCAGAGCTTAAGTGACTCATGAGGAACAATGCTCTAATTGGATTCTCTCTAATGGTTTTAAGAATGATTTTCTGAATACGAATTTTGTAGTTCAGGAACCAAGTTAAACCCATTGCATCCAGATAAGCACGAGTACGGCTAGGCAATACATCATAGTTGATGAACTCACTCATTACCTGAGCCAGAGCAGACTCTTTATCCATTGGATTATTCTTGCGAGTAGTCAGTTGTTTATACATTGAATACTTAGCAACGAAGTCACCATACTGAATACTACGGTTAAGGAAGAAGTACACATGGCTATCTCTAGACATAGCAATTTCCTTAGCTGCTCTTTTAACTCCTTCAGGAACACTATCTGTGTATCTTGAGAGAGTCGATACTGCTTTATCTTTCAGAGAGTAATCATCTTGCTGACCTAAGTCTTCAGCGATTGTAGGCAGTAAACCAGCCTGAATTAATTCAGCTACTGGGTTACGAGCCTGGAAGTCCTTCAGTTCAGAAATTTTTCTCTGATACTCACCTGCCTTCTGTGGGTTATGCCCCACTGCCAAATAGTGAGAATACTCGTTAATGATTTTCTCATTACGTCTGTATTCCTCAGCAGCCAGTACAGCAGTAGACATATCCTTAGCCATGGTAACAGGGCTAATACCAATAGTAGCTAAGTGAACCATGTTAGAAACAAGGTTAGCTGCGGATACGATTACTGAACGTACCACAATCCAATCCTTCATTTCCTTCACGAATTCCATAATCCCACGTTCACCAAGTCTTAAGTAACGAGCAGCATTCTTACCAAACAGAGTCTCAGCCATGGTTACAAAACCTTGCTCAAACTCTTTAGAGAATCCACTCTGACCTGTCCACATATTCAGAACTGAAGGTTCACGGTAACCAAATGCGTTATTCAGTAAATCTTTACGCACTTTGATATCACCATTAGGCCAAATCTCTTTAGCCATTTCCTTCATTTCAATTGGCATCAACTCATAAATCTCTTTGAGTTGTGGGTCAGTTGAATTCTTATTGATGGTCAGATACTGGTAAGCATTACCCATTCTGGCATCTTTCTTATACATCTCATGTAGACGTTGCATAAGCATATTGTTGTAACGTGCAGCCTGAATTTCTTCAGCAATCCTACCTTCCCAAGCAGCCATCACTTTAGTGAAATCATTATCAATATCCAGATGAGCTTCTTTGTTAGCTCTAGGCATTTGATATGAATAACCCATGATAGTACCTGCCTGATTCAATACTGGTTGCATATAAGAAGCACCAGTTTTAGGCATTGGGTTGGCTGGGTCAAACAGCTTATCAATTTCTCCACGTTTCATACTGTTCATAGCTAATCTTTCACTAGCAGTCCATGCACCTGGAGTCATATACCCATTAACACTTCTACCTGTCAGCGGGTTAACTCCACCTACGGTGGTTTGCAGGGTAGACATTACTCCAGCAATCCAACGAGGTTCACCACCATTATTTGAGTGGTAGTAGTACATAGATTCCTGTCTAAAATCCATTGAGTCACGAGGTACTCTGGCTCCACGTATATAGCCTTTACGAGAAAGCATTGCTTCGTCTTTAACAGATGCAATTACTACTTTCTTGTTAGGGTCTGCCAGTGTAGGTGTAAATCCTTTTACTGCTGACATGGTTGCATCACCACCAGCTTTAGCCAGTTCTGCTTGCTGTAAGCTACGATAGTATTTCAGAGTAAAGGTCATGCCATTATTATCTGGCTCACCTTTAGTCATCTCACGTTTCATAACTTCAGATACAGTAGCTTTATCTGCATCGGAGAGTTCTCTCAGAGCAGACAATGAAGCTAAGGTATCAATCAACTGAGTAGCTGATTCAACAGCAGTATCATTAGGTCTGGTTCTACCAGTACCAATTAAGCGAGCAATAGCTCCTGCATTAGATAACTGATAAGCCAATGGAGATACACCGTATACCATTTGCTGAGCCAGACCATGTGCAGACTTGATATAGAATGCTGAGTTCACTCCACCAGTAGAATTTAACTGAGATTCCATTGATTGAATCTCTTTGGTTAACTCTGCTGGATTAGTCAGCAATTCATTCAGTCGAGCCAAGCTGTAGTTATTAGCAAACAGATATGCCATATCAGTGTTAGCAACTACTTTCTGAATAGCTTCTTTCTCTGTTTGGTTCAGTGATACAAATGCTTTTTCAATCATCCCTGGAACCATCTCACGAATAATCTGACGTGCTCTATCAGCAGCCATATTTTTCTGAGTTAACAGGGTATGGATTGTCTGGTTAGTTTCGTTAGTCCCAACAAACTCAAACACTAATTCAGAGATAGCATTCAGTTTGTCTTTCTGATTCATAGTCATAACGATGTTAGTAATTGCAGTACGAACATCTTCTGCATCTTGGTCATTAAATACAGCAGTACCCGCTTTAATACCAAATGCTACAGAACCAGGAACTTTAGCTTCTACCTTCTGAAGTTGTTTACGTAACTTGTTACCAGATGCTTTAAGTTTATCTTGAGTGTTCTCAACGATATTCTCAGAACCTCTCCAGATACGTCCAAATAGAGTATCTCTGGAAGTGCTATCTACATGGCTAATATTCTTAGCCAGTACACTCAGACGAGATGCAATATCACGACTGGTCAGTGAACGGGTAGCTAAACCAGATAACCAAACCAGTACTCTATTAACCAGTTGCCCTACACGGTCAACAAAGTTAGTAGCAGGAGTTTCTCTGGTAGCTCTAACTGGAATCTGACTCAGTCTATCTCTCAGAGATTCATTGGTTTCTACTAAAGCGATAAAGTTAGCAAGACGATTACTACGACCAGTAGCATCTGCCACAACAGCAGAATTCCCAAACACCGCATCATAACGTTGTCTCGCTAAATCCATCTCAAACTGAGATTTGTTGTTTGGGTCAGTCAGGAAATCTTCAGCAGTGAGTTCACGTTTAGCCTGTGCATACAGACTACGCGCAGTCAGCACACTTGGTGTGAAGTTATCCAGACCATACTTGAGAGATACTTGAAGCAGTTTAAACACTAATGCTTCTTTCTCAGTCATGTTAAAGCCATTAGCAATTAATGCATCAGGAGATTTATCAATCTCTGGGTCAATAGAATCCAGCATTAACTTATCTTGGAAATTAGATAAGCCAGAGATATCTTCTCCAGTCTGTTTAATCAGACGAACAATGTTCGATTGTAGATAATCCAAGGTATCAGTTAGATGATTGATATGCTCTGCTGATGCTTTACCACCATCCGATTTATTGAACAGTGTTTCTGCATCCAGATTATTAACATTGTTCATATTCTGCTGAGCTAATCCTTGCTCAGTAGTTGTCTTAGCTCCAGTAGTAGCATCAACCAAGGCAACAGTATGACCAAGTAAACGAGTCCAATAAGAATCAATTTCAGGATTCGAGCCAATTGCAAACATCCTTTTGATTGAGTCAGCCAGTGACTTAAGAACATTAGTGATTACACCCTTAATACCTTTAGAGGTAAGAGCATCAACCATTCTTGGGTTAACTAATCCCCAAGCAATGAACTCAGCAGTAGCTTGAGCCATATCACCAGACTGAATGTGATTATCAATTAGACGAATTACAGAGTCAGTCTCAGGATTTGTATTGGTATACTCGGATACAAACTTGGTCATCAATCCTTCAATAGATGCTACTTCTACTCTCTGAGCAGGAGTAACACTTGCCGGATTGTCATAGTAAGACATCACAGTCTGAGCAGTAGCAGCATGAATTAACTCATGCATTACAGTCTCAATAGACTGACTACCAATATAGATGTTCTGACCTTCTGTAAGCCCCAGGAAGCCCTCATTAAATTGCATCTGACTATCAGGTGTCATTTGCTGTTGAACGCCTGAGAGAGCTTCTGGTGAGCCTACATACACGTTAATGTCAGTAGGAATAGCAGCCTCAATTTTGTTTAGTACAAAATCAGTGATTCTGTTCTGACGAGATGGAAGAGCTTTAGAAGCTTCTCTGACAGCAGCAACCACATCGCCTTTAGTCAGGATACGAACACCTTCATGACCTGCTACAGCACGTCCATTACGCTCTAATGCTTCACGCATACGAGCAGACTCAGGAATAGTAGTACGGCCTCTAGGCAGTGATACTGATTCCAGAGTAGGAAGAACTATAGATTCATTCAATTGCTCCAGAGGAGAACGTAAGTCAGTAGCTTCTTCAGTAGTCTGTTTACCATTCTGAATATTGAATGGAACGTTAGCACCAGTCATCTGGTTAACAGACGTTACTGCCTGACCATTAAAGAGTGCTTCTTTAATAGCAGTCTGAAGAGCAGCTTCTTTCTTAAGCTGTGTAGTAAATGCTTCTACTACTTCTGTAGACATTGGGTTTAAACCAGGTTCAAAGCCAAGTTCTTCAGCAATAGAATCAAATGATTGCTGTAATCTGGTAGCTGCATCAGCATCCAGTTCACTAGCAATATCTACATTCTCCATACCTTGTTCAAAGCGATTAGTGAAATCCTGTAAAAGATTAAACTCATTCCAGCTTTGCAGGACACCTTGGTTAATAGCCTGAGAACCAGACTCTAAATGCTCAACAGCATTGATGTATCCATCGAATACGTTCAGAGCATTATTAGGGTTAATGTCTCGTGCAATAGCCTGCATAGCAGCTTCTACAGACTGTACAAGCAGAGGCATTACACGAGTACCTGGTTCAGTATAAGTAGGCATATCTACACCAAATGTAGATTTACGCATCTTACCATCCATCTCTCTGCGTCCTCTGGATTCCAGACGATACGCATCTACAGGTTGTCTACCTTCTTCACTCAGAAGGATACCTGTATTGAGAGACTCAGCATCTGTGTTATTGGCAGTGAACCAAGAGTTAAAGATAGGCATCTGAGTAATCAGAGACTGTTTAATCTCATCATATTGAGCCTGAGATAAAGACTCATATTTAGAGAGTTCACCAGACCTACGTAACTCTGCTTCACGTTCAGTAACTGCTTTATTCCAACGAGACATGAATACTTCATGCATCAGAGCAGCACCGTAAACCATCATACGACCACGATTGATTACAGTACCGAACTCATTAGCAATGGACTGGTTAACAGCAGCACCAATACCAATTTTGATATTCTGTGTAATTGCTTCAATTTGAGCAGAACTAAACTCAAACTTGGTTACATCAGAACCAAGGTCAATTGGAGAACCAATCTGCTGCCAACCACCATTACGGTATACCTGAGCAGTAGTCAGTTCATTAGTTGTATTGGTTAAATCTTGGATATGAGCAATAGCAGCCTGTCGTTCATCTTCAGATGTAGCAGCATCAACTGCTCTAACAGCTTCTGTAATTGCTTCGTAATAACCAGTAACAATACCCATAGCAATCTTTCTGTTGATAGCGTTAGCACCACCAGAATAAACCGTTACAGTTACTGGATTTTTAAGTAATCCACGACCAATTTGAATTGGATGTTCAACCTGCTCACCTTCAACAATGTTTACATCACCAATCAATTTAGAAGCAGCAAGAGTTACACGCATCTGATTTCTCAGACGTTCAATGTTTCTCATTTCTTTCTGCTGTTCTTGACGTGATTTACCTTTCATAGCAGCAATCCTGTTAGGAATAGCTCTGAAAGAATCCATCATATTGTTGATGTATTGCTGGCTTCCAGCCGCAGCAGTTTTATACAGGTCTAAGAATCCTGGCTCTTGAGCAGCATCATTGTAGAGTCTGTCTGATTCACCGTAGAACAATCCACCTTTCTGGAGTTTATCCAAAAGGTCTTGATTAACATCTTTCAAACCAAGCTGAACAATGGAGTTGAATGGGCCATTAGTAACACCATCCAGTTCAAGCATTACATGCGTCTGGAAGGATGTCTGTCCATTCTCTACAGCCAGTTCATATTGTGCTTGTGCATACAGAGCATGAAGAGTTTTAGTCTTCTCTTTGCCTGCATTCACAGCATTCAGAAGAGTCTCTTGGTCTGCTTCACTAATATCATCATTTTGTTCAGCAGCTTTCAGGATGTTAATTGCATCTCTGAATAAACCAGTATCAATTGCTTTACTGAGTTTTTCTCTGGCTGCCTCAGAAGACATTTTATCTACTGAGATATCCAAGCCTTGAGCAATTGCATAATCCAGGAAAGCACCATGCTGAGGATTATTTAACTCAATAGTTGATGGGGCTACTGTTACTAACTCACGATGTAACTTAGCGCTCTGAGGATTGAAGTCACCAGAGTTCAGCATCATACGGAAGTTACTAATTACGTTATAACCAAAGTAAATTGGAGTAGTAGCTAAATCCATTCCAGCATTAGCAATACGAGTTAAACCATTTTCCAGAGTTTGAATATCTCTCTGGATAGTACGGTTTGAACCCTGAATTGATTGTAAGTGTGCTGCGTTAGCATTCTCTTCAGATTGCATACCCAACATTCTTCCAATCCATTCAGTACCCAACTTATTCATCATTAGGTCATGCAGACCCATATTGATGTAATGAGGTTGGTTACTCGCTTTGTTACGAGCAGCAAGCATCTTCTCAGGAATCACCTGACCACCACCATTCTTAACAATGTTGGATTGGCCTTTAGGTGGAGTACCTAAGAATGCACCTTGCTTCTCTCTCTGAGGATTAGTCAATTGACCTAACAGGTCATTAGAATTCTGCATTAACTCAACAAGTCTGTTAGCTGCCTCAGACTCAGTATTCATTCTGATGAACACACGAGAGTTCTTCATGTTAGAAGAATTCACTTTAGTAGAGCCAACAGATGCTAAGTCAGTGTTCTTAACAACAGTTTCCTGAACCAGATTAGAGTTAATCATTACGTTCAGTACTTCAGTTGCTAATCCTTTAGATACTGCATCACGAATACTTACAGGAGTATTTCTGTCAGCATTAATACCGAGAATACCAAATACTTCTCTGCTTAAATCATCAATGACATTCTGACGGTCAGTACCTACATCTCTCAATAAGTCAGTCTGTTCTACAGTTGGTTTAGTTTTATTATCCAAACCAAGAATATCCATGATAGTTCTATCATCATTGAATGTAGTTTCAGACGCATTACGTACAAACCACTGCAACATACCAGCAGTCATTGCTTCAATAACTGGCTGAGGTAAGAAGTAAACATTTTCACCATTGATGTTTCTGACTTCATCAAAGTATTCAACAGGGTTAGTTTCCCAGAAGATACGTTGACCTTCAGGAGTCAGTTTACCCCAGGACTCAATCAGAGCCTGTTCAATAGCAGGTACTAATGCAGCATACTGACGCATTACCTGAGCTTCTTTAGAAGTAACTGCTTCTGGTTTAACAAAACCTTTAAACAGATTCTGTAACTGAGTTACTGGATTCTGCCCATTATTAAAGATTTCAGTTAAACGACCAGAAAAGTTACTGGTTCTCAAGAATGCTGAACGTTTGCCAGTAGGTTTAAACCATTTCTTAACTTGGTTTGTAGACTGATACTGCTTATCTGCTTCAGATAAAGTAGCAGCAGTAGACTGCTCAGTAGTTGCTTGCAGACCTGCTAAGATATCGTGGTTAACACCTTTGTCTAAACCAAGTTCCATCTGATTCTTATCCATTAAATCAGTCTCTACTTGTTCAGTAGATTCTTCATTTAATTGAATGTCAGATTGGATTGCTTCTGGCTTATCAAACAACTCACCTTGTACAGGCTCAGAAACAGGGGTAGAAGCCTCTGTTTCAGTCTGGACTGGTGTTTGTACCTCTGTAGCAGAAGTCTGCTCAGAAGCTGTTACAGGAGCTTCTACAGGTTGTTCTACTGGAGCAGCTTCTTGAGTGGTTTCAGTAGCAGGTGTAGTAGTAGTCTGTGCCTGTGTTTCAGGTACAGTTACAGGCTCACCAGCAATTAACTGGGCAGCAGCATTTGCAGCAGTACGAACTGCATTGGCATCGTTCTGAATCTCATTGATGAGGTTCTTAGAACGTACAGGATGATATGTCATTGGAGTTCCATCCAAGGACATATAAGGCTGACCAGTAGTAGGATTAATTACTTCTACAGGTTGATTACCAGTGAAGTTAGCAGCTGCATTCTGGAATGCAGCAGCTTTAGTATCCATGTGGTTAGCAAAGTTATTCATCATATCGAGCATGGCATTGGCACGACGAGTTGAGCCAGTAGACATTGCTCTCATGATGGCTTGGGTATATTGATTAATACCTACAAAACCATCTGAACCATTGCGAACATCATTAGATACATCACTAGTAGCTTTACCAGTAGCTGAGATAAGTCTCAGTTGATTAACCTGGTCATCAGTTAAACCAATAGTCTCAGCAGAGTTGATTAAAGTATCTGCTTGTTCTGGACTAATAGACTGAGCATTTAAGTTAATCTGAGCCAATACATTCTTAACTCCAGACTGAACATCAGGAGACTGATAAGTCTCTGGAGTAATTTCAGAAGGTAACTTCCCAAATACAGCATTCACTTCTTCAGGAGTCATCTTGAAACTTTCAGCAGTAGTACGCACTGCCTGAACATCAGGATGCTCTAACACTGCATTAATGTTATCAATAGCAATTTGATACTGTGCTTTATCCGCTTCTGGAGCAGCATCCATCTGAGCCTGAATCTGAGGTAATGCATCTTCATATGCAGAGATAACATTGTTACCTACAGTAGCTAACTCACGACGAGTAGATTCATCCATCTTTCTGTTAGAGATGGCTCTGGCAATACGCAGAATAGAATCAGGTGAACTGATTTGCTCTTCTGGAATTGGTTCAAACACAGCCTTGGCTTCAGGAGAAGTTACTGCATCCTGAGCACGAATAGACTCAGGAGCTACTTCTTCTGTAGTTCCTGCTGGAGATGGGGTTGCTTGTTGTACAGTTGCGTCTGCGGTAGCCACAGTGTCTCTAAAGTCTTGTGCTCTTGTTGCAGCACGTCTTTCTCTGACCTGATTAACTGCTCCCGCACCTGCTCCAAATGTATCCGTGACTGCCTTAGGAGTCTCAGAGATAGCAGTACCAACACCACCCATACCCGCACCAGCAATAGCTGATTCAGCAATGTTAGAGCCAATGTCTTCAGCGAGTGACTGCTGTTCATCAGCAGATAATTTGATACCCAGATTAGAAGCAAATTGACCAGTAGCGCCTTGAATGCCTTCTTCAACTGTTTCCCTCGCAATGTTAGAGGAAACTCGGTTAGACAGGTCTACCAGACCACGTCCTTTAATTAAAGATGGAGTCAGGATTTTTGATTCAAAAGGTGCAGCAATTAAACCAGTCAAAGCACCGAATGTACCCGCTACGCCAGCAGTAATATTAGCTGCTTGAGTACGTACCATACTCTTAGCTTGTGCTGGTTCATAACCTTCAGCAATAAGGTCTTTGTACATTGGAGACTTAGCAGCTAACTGCTCAGGGGTCATCTGGTCAATTTCATCCAGAGTCTGTTGCATGTTAGAGCCAGCTTCCTGGAATCCAACATAACCAACAAATGCTTTTTCAGTAGCATTCTCCAGTTGACGTTTACCACCTTCAGTACGAAGTAACTTAGCAGCAAAGTCAGCACCATGACGTTCAGCTAAATCTTTGATAGCAGAACGAGAGGCTACTTTACCAACAATACCACCTAACAGAAGGTCAGGAGCAGATTCAGCAATCAATGCTGTTAAGGCGTTATTAGCTCCACCATACTGTTCAGCAGTGTTAATTAACTGACGACCTTGTTCGTATGCCTGAGCAATATAAGGATTAGAACCAGATTCAATATCTTTCTTAATACGTTCTTCGCCACCTTGTGCGAAACGTTCTTTAGAAGCTGCAATCTGAGATTGTTCTAACTGAGTGCCTGGAGAATACTGTTGACGTTGTTCATCAACAAAACCTTTCAGTGCATCAGAGAAACCAGTTCTGTCTAACAGGGTTGGTTGTCCTGCTTCTTCTGGTCTACCTACTGCTTCTGCTAGAGTATCCTGCACATTCTGTGTAGCCAGGTTTAACAAACCAAGACCAAAACGAGCAGTATTACCTGCCCAGATTTGAGCAGAGTTAGCAACATCAGTAAGGTCTACTTGCTGTCCTTCCAGTGCTTGTGTATTTGCATTAGCCAAGTTCAAACGCATACGGTCTGCTACAGCAGCATTACCATATTTGGCTCTTAATGCACTGATTGGCATATCCTGCAAATCTGCCTGATATTGTTCAGTAGATGTAGGTGCTTTTACTTGAGTACGCTGCTCAGCATTAGGATGTGATGGGTCAAATGGACCTGTACCACCAAACTCAGGAGAAATCTGAGGAGCAATCATTCTACGATAGAATGGTTTAGTTGCATCAATAGCAGCCTGATTAGCTCTCATTTCAGGAGTACTAGGCTGTGTAGTAGGAATGGTGAAGTTATTAATAACAGAAGCATCTGGCTGGTTAGCCAGACGAATAGCTTCCTCACCCCTTTGATATTCAGGTGAACCTACAGGGAAATCAATCTCAACTCCTGGTACAGGAGCACCCATATCAACACGTTTCTGTTGAGTGGCTTGAGCAAGTTCTTGTTCTTTTTGTGCAGTGAGATTACCTAACTGCTGCTGTTTTTCAAAACCAGTAGCCATTTTGAATCCTCAAAAGGGGTATTTACTGATAGAGAGTGTACTAAAAGAAATCCCTCACTAGGAGGGATTTTTGTTATTTACGTACTGTTTCTCTGTTTATATTAGGGTCGCCTAATACAGATTGTAGCTGTTGTCGTAATGCTCTACGACTCTCTGAATAATCAGGGATGATTGGAGTCAGAGTAGGGGCTACAGGATTAGCACCAGTATTAAAAGCAGGAAGCTGCCTAGCATAATTATTGATAGGAGCAGTTCCCTGATTAAGTAAAGTATTTGCTTGAGAATCCACTGTACGCAATGCATCTTGGAATGCCTGTCTAGTAGAAGTATCAGCCAGTGCTTTCTTAATCTTTTCAGCATTAGCAGCTACAGAACTTTTAGTAGAGAACACTTTATTAAATGAGCCTCCACTAAAAATGTAGTTGTTGTCATACGAATCCTGCAATGCTCTGTCAATTACAGCAGGAGACACATCACCTAATACTCGTTTAGCTTCATCATAATAAGCAGCAGCATCCCCTGTATCACCTAAACGTTTACCCCATTTATCGATGATATCATCTTGGGTAGTTTTCTTATCTTCAACTGCATCCAGAAGAGAAGTACTAATCCCAGCACCAGCAAATGCAGCGTTAACTTCCGCAGTAGCATCTTGCTTAAACTGGTCTACAGATGTAAGCAATTGAGCTTTAGCAGAATTAATTTGAACAGCTTGTTCAGGAGTAGGAGCACCTAAAGCCTGAATATTCTGTTGTACTGCACCAGTAACCTGATTACCCATAACAGGATTAACATTGTATTTAGTCTGGAGTTCAGCAGCTTTAGAGCCAATAGGTTTATCTGGATTCTGAAGTACCCATTGATTTAGTTCCTTAGCATAATTGTTAAGGTTTTCACGTTGAGTACGAGCATCCATTCTATCTGCTCTGGCTTCCTGTCTGGAAGCACGAGATTCAGCAAGCTGTGCTCTCTGTAAAGCGTTAGCTTCAAGTTGTTGACGGCGATTAGTTAAATCACCATACAACTGACGAGAGTCTGCAAAGTTAGCTTCATTAGCTCTTAAGAATGCTTCAGCTTGTGCAGGATTCTGAGCCAACAATGAATAGAATTGGTTCTCATACGGTTGAGATGCCTGTTCTTTCTGTTGGTTCTCTAACTGAATCTGTCCACTTAAATCTGCACGAAGCTGACCAGGTCTAGTAGCCAGAGTCTGGTTAATAGCTCCTTGGTCATAGGCAGCACCAAATTGCTGTCGTAGAGCATCTGGAGAGAACTGTGCTGCATTTTCTTGTAGAGCCTGTGGGTCAGTAAACCCTAACAACTGATTCTGTAAATCAGCCGTATTACGCTCTCTAGCGACATTGAAATTCTGATTACTCAAAACTTGGTTCTGAGAAATGATTCCCAATGCCCCAGCCAATGCATCACGTAAACTTTGAGCACCAGACTGCTGAAGTCTTGCGACACCAGTTAAATCAGGAGCATCAACATTACGCCAAGTAATCTGAGCCATGGATTATTTCCCCAATCTGTTATTGTCCAGATAGGTTTGGACATCTTGTTCTTTACCTGCATAGTTAGATGTACGACCTCTAATACGGTCCTCTAACTGAGTGTTATAACTCTGAATAGAGTTATTCAAGTTAGTGTTATAAGCATCTTTCTGGAACTGTAATTGGTCACGAGCAAGACCAAGTGACTGCATACCATTCCATGCAGAGAATAAAGAACCTAAGCCTTGTAATGTAGGTGCTACGATACCAGCAGACTGAAATCCTGTATTAGGGTCAGTACCACCAAATAAGCTACGACCTGTATCTCCCTGAAGCCAGGAGTTAAATGAACTCATTAGAGAGCCATCAGTAGCAGGAGATACAACACCTGACATAGGAATAGATTGCCCACCAAGAACACTACTTTGCATTGGGTTATAAGAGTTAGAACCAAACAAAGAGAAATCCTGGTTAGGATTCATTCCTGTAAAATCTAAGTTAAATGCCATTATATACGCCTCATGTTCAAATCATCAGGTAAGGTTAGAGATGCTTCTACATAACTATCTACAGAAGACAATGTATCAAGACCTGGATTAGGATTAATTGTCCTAGCCAGAAACTCATTAGGCGTATCAAAGAGATTGAAATATGCACTATTAATTAATGCATCAATATCAACATCTAGATTACGAGTACCTAATAAATCCATAGCATCAGATATCTCTTTCATCTGACGTTCATATGATTCTTGGTTCCTCTGCATCTCGTTTACAGCATCTTGTATCTGTATTTCTAAGCCTTGGCTAGTTCCTTTTAATACAGCACTAGAAAGACTCATTGCTTCATGAGCGTAAGGTAAGCCTTTGGCACTAGCACTTCCATACGTAGTGTAAGCGGAATAGAGGCCATATGCCATTAATGCAATACCTGCAATAAGCAGGAAATTAGCACCAATATATTTAGATGCTATAGAGATACCATATGTAATAGCAATGCCGATTGCTACTTGAGTACCAAGGTAAACTGCAACAGCTAATGCTACAGATGTTCCAGCAGCAGTAGCCGCAGATGCAGCAGCAGTAACACCAGCAGCTAATGTACCAGCAGAGTACACAGCAATAACTACAGTAATGGCAATAGTCACTACTTTGAAAATACCAGTCTGATACCATTTGGCTTTAGTTTCTTCATAACTGTTTACAACCAAATGAAGACAATCAAAGGTCATTTGTGTTCTGGCTACTAACTGCTGTGCATCAGTAACATTCACACATAAAGGAATCAAGAATCCTTCTGTATCTGGGGTATTAATACTTTTCTCCCCAGAGATATCTACACTGTGACCTTTATAAACATTGTTTACATGCTGCAAACCACATGTCTCAACTTCTTCATATTGAGTATCAGATATCTGTTTCCTAAATGTAATTGTAGAAACATCTGCGCTCATCTCAGTAGAGACATCAAATTGGTTAATAATATTAATTGCTGTAGCAGGACCAGTAGTACGAGTGACAGTACCAACAGGACCAATGACACCACTCTTTACAACCATATCGCAGTACTGATATGCAATAGAAATGTCATACGGTTTCTGACGTAGGTACAGTTTGTTTACTGGTGGCTTAGGTGTTAACTCATTAATGTTACCATCTTCATCAACATTATCGTTATACCATTCAACGTATGCTTCTTTATCAGATGGGGATACCTGAGCCAGGTATTTAAAGAATTCATGTAAATAATCCATAGAGGATTGATACTGTGAGTTAAGTGAAATACCCATTACAAAGAATGCATGGTCAATATCATCTACATCAGGGTTCTCGTTAATACGTTCACCTAAATCTAAAAAGTTAAGATTGAGTTTTCTCATTAACTTTTTACTAGTAGATAACTGGTCTGCACTTACATTAGCTGGGTCAGTTAAATCTCTGTTGTTAACTCTTAAAGGTACAACAGGGTAGTAAGCAGAATCTCTGACTACTTCAGTCAAAATACTATCTAGCTCAGGATATGTTCCTGTACCAGCAGCGTACATCCAGTATTTTTTACCTGATAATGTTGATACAACCACTGTCGTTTGAATCGTGGTTTTATTATTAACAGTATCAATAGTGGTAACTACAGTAGTATCTGTAGTAGTAAACACACCAAAGTTATTATCTGTAGTTGAAGTAGTAACAGTACCTTCTTCATCCCCTGCTTCTGTATCACGAGTAACAGTGGTTACTGTAGGAATACCAGGAGTTTTTACACGATAAATAACTTGGTAATACTGAGCATCATAATCTACTGGGAATGAGACATTCTCAGTAAAGTCTGGAGCAGTAGAACCTGTGTTTGTCATCGTAATAGTGACAAGGCCATTGTTATCGATAGTGTAGTTGATAGCAGCATCTGATAAGACGCCAGCAGGAGGACTACCCATACCACCATGGTCAGCATCCCAATGATAAGTGTCAGTCAAATACTCCTCAATCCAATAGGATAAATCAGGAGCGCCATAATCAGCCATTGTAAGAACTACTTCTTTACCCTCAATAGCTGTGAGAATAGTGATAATTTCTTCATTATTTGGTGTACCAAAGAAGATAGAACCATCTGGTAAACCAAGTGCAAAGTAATCCCTCCCATATCTATAGGCTTGTTTAATCTGGATTCCCATGCCTTTGAGGTATGCTTGGTTTAATGTAGAAGCAATATCCGAACCACCAGTAACAGCACTGTTAATGGTTTTGCGCAGGTAATTGATTTGCTCATCTCCTGCCATATTCACTGTGACAGAAGATACTGAAATAATTTTTTTACGACTGAATAAGCCCATAAGTAATAAAGGGAGCTTTCGCTCCCTCTCCTTAGTGTTAGATTGTTACTCCAATTCCATCTGCCACCTTCTGTGTGAATGCGTTTAGAGCATCCGTATCGAAATTCACAGGAACCTCAACACCATCATCGATGGTCTTACGGGTAATCCAAGTATCAGCCAGAATCTTCAATGATTTCTGTTCAGCATCACGTAAGAAGCTTTCTTTTTGCTGTTTATACAAAGCAACCTGAGCACCAATAACACCAGTAACAGCAACACCATCAACAGTATCAGCAATCTGAGCAATCTCAGTTTTGATTTTCTGTTTGGCTAAATCAGACTGAGCCTGCTGCAATTCAATCTGTTTCTCTAACAATTCAAGTTGTTTATCTGCTTGTTCTAATTGCTTCTCAGCGAGTTCTACTTGTTTATCAGCTAGTTCAATCTGAGCATTGATTAACAAGTTATTGAGATATGTTTTATCTCTTTCAATAAGGAATTGAACAGCACTACCGAGTACTGCCTGAAGCTGACCTAAGTAAACTTCAGCATATTGAGTACCAGTAATACGTTCATTCTTAAACTGGCTTTCCAGATGAGCATTGGCTGCCGTCATTAACTCATCAAAGATACCAGTACCATCTACTACTTTAGTAGTCAGGTCTTCATTCGTGATTGGTGTGATAATGACGTCAGCCATGTCTCTATTCCTTAATCAGCAGCTTTAGAAGCAGCTTGTTTCAATGCCAGTTTCTCAAGTTCTTTCTCAGTTAACTGAGGCAGTACTTCGATACTGTAAGCATTGGCTTGGATAGCAGTAACCTTAGGACCTTTAGGAGTTTCAACAGTTTTAATTGCTGAATACTTACGGTCACGAAGGAACTTATAAATGATGTTAGGAACATGATATCCATCTACATAGAACTCTTCACGAAGAGGGATATATTTTTTAATGTTACCTACAACATCATTGGACACAGTGATAATTTCACCAGGCCATTCATTTTTAGCAGGGTCCATACAGGTAAGACGAATACGTACAAGCTTCATAGCGTCTTCATACGCACCTTTACGGTCATTACCTACTGCACCTTTATCAACAGTAGTACGATTCTCAGAGGCATTAGCAAGACGCTCAGCAACCTTCTCACGAAGCTTATCTACACCGATAGAAGGATGGTATGTAATACCAAGAGTATCTGCTTGTGCTTTCAGTACATCTAATTCGTTAAGTTGGATATCGTCAGACATATAGATTTTCCTTTTATGGACTGGTTGGAACCAGAAGTGGTCGAGCTAAGTGTATCGTATTTTTAGATAAAAAAAAGAGTGGGTTTCCCCACTCTTTTAGCCTATCAGCTATTAATAGGATGCAACAGTCTTAATCAGGCCAATCCATTCTGGACGCAGGATTAAAGAACCGTAGTACCATTTAATAGAAGTGAACCCTTTTTCACCGTATGGGTCTGCATAAGATGCAGTCTCCAGACCAGGTTTCTTGGTGTAAGTAGTGAACTTCACAGTCTTACCATCAGTCTGGAAACCGATAGTGGTGAAGGAACCAGAACTTACACACAGCATTGGGAACACATCGTAGTTACCATCAGTTTCGTAGTAGCCTGGGTTAGTAGTAACCGCAGCACCAGCACCTTCCCAACGCATCATTTTAGGAACTACAACAATACGGAAGGAAGCGATAGAACCGATTTCACCACGCAGCAGAGTACCAGCATTTGCATACTGCTGTACTGGAATGAAAGCTGCATTACCAAATGGGTCAGCCATCTTACGCAGCATCAGTTCCAGTTCAGAACCAATGTACAGAACACGAGCACCAGCAATGGTACGAGTATCTGTCATCAGAGAACCAGCAATCAGCTTGGTCTGCATTGGAGCCAGGTTATCATTCAGAGTGATACCCAGTTTAACCAGCATATCGTAGGTAACTACAGTAGCAGTACCTTCACCAGTCAGGTCTGAATCAGAAGTAGCAGCACCTGGATAACGAACAACACCAGCACCATTCAGCAGGTCAATCTGCAACTGGTCTTCGGTCATTTCGTTAGCGCCTTTAACCGCTTCGGTAATCAGATGAGAATCCAGTTCATCATCAGTATCGAAGTCCATAGACTCTTGAGTCCACTCGTAGAAGAAACCAAATTTCTTAATGGAACCTTCCAGTTGAATACGAGTGAAGCCAACACGGTTAACACGACCACCATTCTCAGTCAGTACTGGGAATTTACCTGGGATAGTACCTGCATCGCGGCTAGAACCATACAGGTTACCATTAGCAATGGTTGCACCAGCAGCATCAAGACCTTGGTCATTGACGTTACGGTCATCCAGCAGAGGGATGTAATGATACAGCTTAATGGTTTTACCCATGTTCTTAGGCATGTTGGTTACATCAGCCAACTGACCAAAGTACATTTCACGGGCAGCATCTACCAGTGCTTTCTTATAGAAATAGTCCAGACGAATCTGAGGACCAATGCTCGATGGAGTACCATTCGGAGCGTTATACTTCATGACCATGATTTATACCCCTTAACGGAATTTAGAGTTAAACGCTTTTTCAAACTCTTCATCAGACATAGCTAAAGGATTCAAATTAGATTCTTCTTTAGTAGTCTGAGATTGTTTGGCTGGACTTGCAGCTTTACGCTTTGCAGCCCTTTCAGTATCTGTTTGCGTATTAACATGTGCTTTAGTTTCAACTGGCTGCTGTTGGGTATTATTTTGCAATGATGCAAAAGCACCTCGTTGAGCCAACTGTTTACCAATAGCTTCATACGCTTGTAAATCTGAAAGACCACTCAAATTCCCTAATGCTCTTTGTTTCGTTATTTCGCCATCAATCATGTCAAAAATTCCATTTGCCATGTGCTGGTTAATAAGTGGAATAAGGCTAGGGTCATTTGCAAGTACACGTTTACTGTCGTTATCCCATTCCTGAGTAATCACAGTCATTGTCCGTTCATATGTAGGAGAGTGTTCAATACTATCCAACACAGAATCTAGATTAACTTGAGCATCAGATACTGAGTAATTGCCAGGCTTGTACTTAGGTTCTTCCTGTACATTTACATCGAGTGGGTCAATGCCACTCTCTTTAATCAATTTGGCTATAGCATCAGGATTCTTCTTATCAATATCTATTAAATAAGTAAGTTTGCCTTCGTCTAATAGACCATTATTTTCTAACATCTTAAGAATTTTTAAAGATGGTTTCAAGGCTGCCATCTTTTTATTGTAATTAGCTCCTTGCTGCATGAGCGTAATAGCCTCATCTACTGAGTCTACTTTAATCTCACGACCATTAGCTTTAAATGGAGCCAATAACTTCTTAAGTTGAGCTTCAGCATCTGGAACAGTTTCAGAAGTTTGTTTATCTTCTGTCGTTGTTTCCTCTGAAGTTGTCTCAGTCTGAGTCTCAGTATTTTGTTCCTGAGTATTATCTTCCTGAGTGGATTGTTCAGTAGTTTGCTCAGATTGTTCAGTAACAGTTTCCTGCTCTTCAGTCTGAGTAGAAGTGTCTTCTGTTTCTTCGGTCTGCTGAACTTCCTCAACCTGCTCTTCTTGTGAAGAAGCCGACTCAAAGGTCGGCATCGGTTGTTTGAGGAAATCAGCATCTGACATACCGAGAACGGATTGGTTGATGCTGTCACTCATAGTTTATTACTCCTGGATGTCTTGTGCTAACAGTGCTGCTTCAGTTTCCTGGTCTTCAGGTAATGCTTGTTTAGCCAGCTCAGCAAAATGTAATTGGTTAGCAATGAACTGACGGAAATAAGCAATACCCAACATCTGATTATGGATTTCTTTCTGGGATGCTTCATCTTGCATACCAGGATGAGCCAGAAGAGATACCAGTCGTTGTGGTTCTTTTTCTAAGTACTCTGACTCAATTAATTTCTTCCAATCACGAGTACGAACAATGCGACCAATTGCTTCACCAATCGCAATCATTTCTTTCTTCTGTTCAATCTCAATACGAATAGTTTCTACCTGACTCATTTTGTTTCCTCATTAAGAGATTACTGGGTTCTACGAGTTGAAGCATTATTAAGTAATGCCTCAATAATCTTAGTACGAGCCTGTGCTCTTGATTGAGATTCAATTTTCTCAACATCACGAGCTTGTTTAACACCAGACTCTTGTTCCACATAATCCAGATTTTTAAGGTCTGTATCAGCTTGCACATTTGCAGCATGGGTCTGTTTATACCCTGCATTAGCCTGATTTTCAATTGCTTTAGAACGAGTTTCCTCAATTTGAGCCTGTAAAAGTTCAATTTCAAGCTGTGCTTTCATCTGAGCCATTGGGTCAGGTTGAGGTTGATAGCCTTCAATTCGCTTAGCTAAATCAGGCATATTTCTCAGTCTAGCAATATCTGCTAATACCATCTGAGATAAATCAAACGGTAATGTATTACCCATTGTTTGAAGCATAAATGAAAGTTCTTGTGCTTTCTGGTTATCAGCTTCAGCAGTAGAGATAGATAACTTAATATCAAAGTCACCAATCAAATCATCTCTACGTACAGTTACAAATTCTTCATTGGTAATACGTACAACTTCTTCTTCAGATAAAAACTCAGAATTCATTGAAGTGAACTTACGTCCAATCTCAATAACACCTTGAGCCAATCTACGCATAATACCTAACTCACGTTTAGAGGCTGCATCTAAGGCTCCTCTGATACCCGCAGCAACATCACCAAGAGCTTGTGAGCCAATGCCTTGTGAGAAAGATTTAACGCCTGTAAGAGCCTCTGCATCGTTATTCTGATACTGAATCATCAAAGCAGCAGACTGAGGAATCTCAGGCATAGTATGCATGAAGATACCTAGACGTGGGTCTACATCGTTAAACTCATAGTCTTCACCTTTATCAAACTTACGTTTGTTGGTGATATCTAACATTCCTTTCTTAATACCTGTTTGACCATTGGCACTACGAGCCAGAATATCAACCATGGCACGAGTAGTAGCACCAATGATTCTTTGGTTCTCTTCTAACAGAGCACCATCAGGTTCCCCATAAATAGAACCAGGTACAGGTAAGTAAGGTACGACTACGAAAGGTACTTTCTTATCTGGATATGGATTCTCTTCTAAACGAATCATCGTATTACCAACGAAGGTAGCTACGATTGGTTTAGTAGTACCATTTCCATCAATATCCCAGTATCCCCAATACTCATAAGCAACCAAGACTTTACGTGGTTCATCTTTAAACTGGAAACCACTCTTGTCAGTAGCAATATGGTCTGGAACATTTAATGGATTAGCAGAATCAATAGTGATTCTATCCAGATTCATATATCGACCATCTTTCTCTAACTCAGATTTATTAGTCTCAAAACTATAAATAACGAACTGAGCTTTATCTAAATCTCCATCACAGTTAGGGTCGATGATTACGTTCTGAGAATTCACTACTTCAACAGTAGGTTGGTTAACATCAATAACTTCTAACTCTACTTCTTCTACACCTGACTGACGTGCAATGAAGAACCCTTCATTCTCAATTGAATATTCAACAGATGCCTGAATATCTTCAGGTAGATTTAAATAATTATTATAGTCTTCAGTCTTCATCTGAATAGCTTGCTGTAATGCCTGAGCTTGTTCAGGAACTTGTACAGCATAATATGAGTAAACTGGTACACGAGTGACTTCAATGTGCGACTTAGTAATCCAACCAACACGACAAATTACAGTGCCTTCATTAACAGCAGCACGTACATAATTATCAATAAAGCGAACCTTATTGATTTTAATATTGAACTGATAATTCAATAGAGTTTGGTTTTGAATAGCTGCTTTTTTATCTTCCCAACTACGTGGTTCTGCTTTAAATAATTCTTCAGTACTTAAGAACGGTTCTGTTAAACCAGGATATCTCCATTCTGCTTGCTTGCGGATAAGACGTGGCTGTACCGCAGAACGACCATCTTGTTTCTTAGGTTTAGCATCACCAGTAACGTTCAGTTGATTGAGCCAATGAGTGACTTTAGTCATCTGACCACTGTGAGCAGACTTAGCTGATTCTAAATCAGAGCGAAGGTCTGCGACTGTAGGTTCATTGGACCATTCTGTTAAATCCTTTGTCTCTTCAGGATTTTCATACTTTAATTCATCTTGAGCCATCTCAGACACCCTTTGTTTGATTTGTCAGCAGTATATAGCTTATAGATACTTCATGCATTATGAAGCTTCTTAGTAAGAATTTTCTAATAATTCTTGGGATAAATAGGTATTCTTAGGCTACTTCACCGAAGTACGTTTTAATATCTGGAGGCTAAAATGCACGAACCGGTATCGGGAACTGCTATCACCACTGGTTTAAGTGCGACTACTCTGCTGTCTTACTGGGCAGGTGTTCCATCCGGTGTAGTAATTGGTTCATTCGCAGGTGCTGTAGTTTATGTACTTACGAATTCAGACATACCTATATTCAAGAGATTAACCTTTTTCTTAATCTCTTTTGTTGTAGGTATTATGGCTGCTGATTACTTCACTAAAATTATAGAAGCAACCACTACTCTGTTTATCAGAAGAGAGATTCAAGTGGATACTTCTATTGGAGCATTAGTTGCATCTGCTATAGCTATAAAGCTATTACTAAGCCTGATGAGTAAAGCAAAAGTTCCTGACTTCCCTTCTGGAGGTCCAAGATGATTACAGAATACTTCAATCTAGACTATCTGAACGCAAGTATATGCGCAGCAATTGCCATAAGGTTGATGCTATTCAGACAAGGAGAATGTCAGCACAAATGGAGTTATTCTCTTTTGGCTTACCTTCTCATTGTCGCTACAGGAATTATTAGTATTCAAATCCTTATGCATCAGTACACTCATGTTCACTTCTGGGAAGTAGTGATTAATTCGATTGTTTGCATCAGTGTCTATATGGCACGAGGCAACGTAGCTAAAGTAGTGGGGAAAATCTGATGAGCAGAAATATCTCAGATAATGGACTTAAGTTCACAGCAGCATGGGAAACATTTGCTGCTAAAGCATACAGAGCCACAAAGGATGAAAAGTATCTCACCATTGGCTTTGGACATTATGGTTCAGATGTCAAACCAACTGATACTATGACTGAAGCTGAAGCGTATCTATTACTTAAAAAAGATATGTCTGAAGCAGTTAAACTTGCTGATTCCATTGCTAGTCTTAAATTCAATCAATCCCAGTTCGATGCTATCTGTGACCTCATTTTTAATGTAGGTCCTAAAGCTGTTGCAGCAGGTACTGGTACAGGACAGGCAATTCGTGCTGGTGATGTTGAAACTCTCAAAACCAAACTACCTCAATTTAGAAATCAAGCAGGTAAACCAGTTCTAGGTATCTATCGTAGAGCTATGGGTCGTCTTGCTTTATTCAATGGTAATACATGGGATGTAGCAGAGAAGATTGGTAGAGGAGTAAAGTCACTATGATAGATAAAACCAAGTTACTTATACTTGGTTTGGTAGCAGTAGCTCTCATTTCGATGGGAGCTTTTTTTGCTTGGTACATTACCAGCAATAGTTATAAAAAAGACTTAGCTAACCAAACCACTGAATATAATAAACAATTAAAAGCTATATCAGATAAAGCAACAGCAGATATGGCTTTAGAAATAGAAAGACATAATAAAACCCAAAAACAATTAGATGACTTAAATGTAAAATCCAATCAAGAGAAAGCCAAACATGAAAAAGAGAATGCTCAGCTTAAGCTTGATATCGCTAATGGCACTCGTAAGTTGCAGTTCGCCAACGCAGGTCTTGCAACCTGTAAGCTCTCCAAAGATACAGGAGCCGCCGCCAGCAGCTTGGGCAATGGAGCCGAAGTCGAACTCTCTCCAACTGTTCAACAAGACCTTCTCGATATCAGAAACGGAATCCAGTCAGACCAAGACAAATTAGATTACCTACAGAATTACATTCGTATAAGAGGATGGAATGATGGCGGAACTAACAACCAAGAAAAGAAATAAACTTCCTGACTCTGCATTTGCAGGACCAGATAGAAGTTATCCAGTACATGATAAGGCTCATGCAGCTAACGCTAAGGCCAGAGCAACACAACAATATGAAGCAGGTAATTTAACTAAAGCTCAGAGAGACAAAATCAGAGCTAGAGCTAATAAAGTGTTGTACGGTTAATTTATTAGGTATACTTCATTTGCCAATTAATGAGGAGGTTCTATGGCTACAACTCATGCTGATGTAAATGCAATCCTGGCAGACGATAAAGATATCGTTGCTAAACAGGATGGAGGTATTCTGGTAGTAGGTGACTTTGGTGCGCAGGTACTGCAAGCCAAGAATGCTACTGAACTGCCAGCAGGTGTAGGTGATGGTACTTTAGTAGCAGCAACTACTTCTACAGCAGGTATTGTTAAACAGGCAGCAGCACAAGCAGATTCCACCGCAACTACTGTTGCTGGCCTGGTAACTGACTTTAATGCTCTGTTAGCTAAAATGCGTACTGCTGGTCTATTGGACGAATAAAATACCATTACTTACAAAGCTCCTTCGGGAGCTTTTTTTTATATCAAGAGTATACTGACCTTGCCTACACACAGGAGGGCATATGGCATATACATCTATAACTGACATTCTTGATGATGGTAAGGATTACTTACCTAAACAAGATGGAGGTGTATTGGTATTAGGTTCATTAGGAGAAGGAACATTAGCAGCAAATACTTTCTCTGAAGTACCTGAAGACATGAAACCAGAACTATTCCTATTAGATTTATTTACATGGACTGGCTCCCAAGTAATTCCTGATGCAGGTTGGTTTAACTACTTTGCACTACCAGGGATTACTAAAGTACCTGGAGGTACAGCTAACCTAACAATTGTAAATGATAATTTACTATTTCCAGTTAGACAGAAAAATACTCAAGTAATGTTTAGTGTTCGTATGTCTGGAAGTATTGGAGGTGGTGCTGGTACAGCAAGAGAATGGAGAACTCAAACCAGACGTACTGATGGAATTACCATAGTAGGTTCTGATGCAAGCGTAAAAGTACAAGGACTAGATATCACTAATAGAGATACTGTACTTGCAAGCTACACCCTTGGACCCAATGACCCATTCATGGTTACAGGTATCCAGTTAGGACTTAGTAATCTATCAGGACAAACTATTACCATTACTTCAATTTCTGTCCGTATGATGCAAACAGTTAATCCTGAGTAATACAGCCCCCTCTGGGGGCTTTCTCGGCTTAAAGGTACATTCACCTTACCCAAACCCTAATCGTTAAATCTACCCCACTCTGAGAGCGTTATTTATGGGTGTTAAATCTTATTTTCGTAGACACAAACCTTATGCACCTAAACCACAAATCCAAGATGAGACTGGTGTAAATGAATATCCTGATGCACTTCTGACTCTTCATCTAAATACAATATTCAATAACAATTCCAATACAGCATTACGTGCAGGTATCAATGTAATGCTAGAGCGTATCAAATCACCAAGGGTGAGATTCATTCTGATTGATATCAGACGTTCACCTTCATCAGTAGGAAGACTAAATTTCTACTATGGGGAATTAGAACGAGGACTGACGCAGATTCGTGAGTATCTAGAAAAAAGCCCCCAATAAAGGGGGCTATAATTTACTTGGCAAATCCAAGGAATTTAGGGGTATAACTGTTATACCCTATAATTTCTCCAGAATAATACTCAGTTACTGCGAGGTCTGTAGTAGTTGTTACTGGAATAGCTTTTGCAACAAAGCCAGTATTAACTCCATTATATTGGTATGTATAATCAGTCATTGCACCCGATGCTAATACTGTACTACCAGTAGCTACTTGATAAGTATTAGATGAACCATTCCAACGAACTGCTAAAACATCCCCATTCTTAACACCCCTACCAGTAAGTGTTAAAGCAAGGTTTCCATACAGATTACCTGTAATAATTTTAAGTGGGGAAGCGTTGGTTAATACTTGACCACTTACTTTAAAAGTAGCTCCAGAGTCTAAATCACCAACCCCATAATCAAATACATCATTACAGTCACCAAAACCAATTTTATTTTTGGCACCATACTGAGTAGTCGCAGTACCACCAAACATCATAGAAGTTTCAAGCCAAGAGAAGCCAGAACCTACAATGTTATGTGTATTCCCCTGAATATCACGTAATTTAAATAAGTTATCATTTAATTTACGAGTACCAGTCCAAGCAAACGCTCTACCACCACCAGTAGTACCAAACAGAACCATATCAGTTAAATCAAAAGTAGCCTTATCTGAAATAACTCGTCCTGTAGCTACTTGAGAAATAAGCAATGCATTACTTATATTACCTTGGTTATCAGTTAGTTTGCCTGATGGCATTAAGTACTCACCACTATTAATAACTAACGTATTGTTATCTTTGGCACAAATTAAAGGCTGGAAAGTGTACACAGTCTTGTTACCTGTACGGTCCAGCTTAAGATTACGTAAATCGTAACCAAGCCCTTTAAGACGTAACTCCAGTGCTTTACTAGAAAGCCCATTATAACTATTGAAGTTTTCCGTTATACCAGAAAGATAACGAATAGAGCCACCTTCAACAACTACAGAGCCAAGACGGTTAGCTAGCGTACCATCAATATTATTATCGTTTAAAAGAATACTGATATGGTTTCGATATTGAAGGTCAATTGCTGCTAAAGCTTCATTACAGAAAGCAGGATTTTCACCAAAGGTGATATGCACATCTTTAAGCTGCATATTTGTAATTTCACCAGAAGTGTACTTGCTGTTGTATTGGTGGTCGAATGACAACTGGAAAACAATGTTATCAGAAATGGAAACATTATCGAATGTCACATTACCAACACCACCGTGCTTATCTACACCCTTACGGTAGTTTTCGTATGCTCGGATGTTTTTAAGTTTAATGTTAGAACAGTACTGACTAAACGTTAAACCATACCCAGTAGCAGTAACACCCAAAGTACCATTGCGATAAAAAGTACTATCTGCAATATCTGAATGAGCAATACCACGTAACCAGAAACCACAACCTGTATTATGGTGTCCTTCGCAATTACGCATGTATAAATCAGTAACCGCCGGAGAAGTATCAGAGATACCATCAATACTGATACAACGGTAGTTTGCGTGTGCAGCTTCTACACCATCTAAAACTACAGCTAAGGCTTGCTTAATATGAGCAAACCAAATAGTACCGTTGTAGATAGCCCAGTTACTAGGGTCACTTGATGGAGTACCATTTACGAAGCCATGTTTAGTAGTACACTGGGTAGTTACATTTAAGAACTTGACCAGTTTGAACCCTGGTTCAAAGCGTAACAATTCAAGAGCATTATCGCCCTGTTCTGTATTACCAGTACCTGTATTATCTTCCTTCACATAATCCAGAATGGTAACACCTTTACCAACCCCAACAAAAACAATGCTGTCATATGGTAAGGTAGTAGGGTCAAGCACAATCTTAGAACCAGAGAACCCATAATGGCCTTCTGGGATGTAGACATACTTAACACCATTTTGGATGTTATCGGTAGATAAAAGGTATTCCTGAAACGCTGCTGTATTATCTGTAAAAGTAATACGGCTAGCATCATTACCATCATACAGAGGTGTCCCTGTATAATCAGCAACTCCTTTAAAACGATTCTTAAGTAGAGAATCATACTTAGCATCTACTTTATTTAAAGTATCTTCTTGATTCCCATACATAGGAATTAGAGAAACAGACACTGCTCCTGGGTTATAAACCAGTGTATTGCCTGTAACAGATACAATGGTAGCACCAGATGGAATACCTGTAGGAACTCCCCATACATACTGGTTAGGTTTGTCATACAATGCTTTCTTACCATCAAGAGTAGAAGTAAGGTCATTGCTATAAATGACTTCACTAATCTTAATGTTGTAAGCACGAGCAATTGCTTGTTTATTGGTTTTGATTCCAGCAGAACCAGAACCACCTTGAGCAAATAGGTCTTTCATTTGTACCTCTATTATTCTAAGTAATGCCCCTCCGAAGAGGGGCTGTTGATTAGAAGCTTGTGTTATCTAACAAGTATGGAGAAGTAGCACCAGAACTTGTAACACCATTAGCAACACCACGCCAACGGACATGTTTAACAGAATGTCCACCACCCCCTGCTAAAGTTACTGCACCAGCAGTACCAGAACCATATACAGAAATATCACTAATAGAGACACGGTTACAGTCAGAATCTACATAGATTCCTTGGTTGCCTGCACCAGCACGGTCAACGTTTTGATGCGTACCCCCCATGATACGAACAAACTCACTATCCTTAACGCTAATACCATGTTGACGAATATTTAGAGTATCGCAGTTAGTCAAACTGATATTGACACCACCTTGAATTTGGAAACCAAAGGTTTGAGTGCCATTAGAGTATGAACTTGTCCCATCTACAGAACAGTTAATTAACTGCACATTAGTCATTGTTGAGCCATATGCAGCTTTTCCTGAGTTAACCAAATAAATACCAACATAAACAGGGTTATACACATGTACGTTAGAAATTTTAATTTGGTTTAAAGATGGAACAATACTATTCATTGAATAAGTACCATCCGTTACTAAACGGATACCCCTATCAACATCAATAGCAACACCATTAGAAATGACATGACGACGACATCCACGGTCACCCATAAATACGCCATCTTTGCAGTTGTTGACTCTCCAATCATTTACAATGCTTGCATCACAGTACTGCATATCAATACCGTTATCTGCAAAATCAGAAACAGTTACACCGAGAATCTGTAAATTATCCTGATAACTAGCAGAAATACCTTGAGCATCTGTAAAGGTTGCATGGGTACGTCCAGACCCACGAAGGATTACATTAGACAATCTATTATTGCCTGCACGAGCAACCCCACTGATATTTAAATCATTACGGAAGTAAATACCCCAGTTACAGTTAGTTGCAATAATGCCATCTACTTCAAAGTTACTTACACCATCGAATCCCATAGTTGCACGTCCGTTTGCAGTACCATTATTACCACATTGGATAAAACGAATATTTTTAACAGACCCATAGGATGCAAAAAGATTATTGGTGTAATCACCACTAACATAGATTCCCTGAGAACCAAGATAACTAATAGTGCAATCATGGATTTTACCACTACGCGCATTAGCACCTTCCCAAAGGAATCCAATACTAGTATTACTACCACCCCCATCTAAGTTCACGGCATATACCTCATGAGAAGCATTTTTTAAACGCATCATGGGTTGGGTATAACCTGCGGGTAAAAGTTTAAGAGTACCATTTCGCATTACATGTTTAGCACTATTTTGATTATAAATAGTGCCACCAATTCCATAAGTCAGACCAACTAATTCAGAAGATGGTTTACCAACTGCCAGCATATTATTAATTGCTGTAGAATCATCATTTGAACCATCACCGATGGCACCAAACATTAATGGATTTAAAACATCCGCACCAATACGTAACCAAACAGCACCACCTGTGGTTTTAATAGTAGTGCCATTGTTATCTGTATATGTGGAACCATCCAATAATGCTCTAAACTGTCCACCACCCTTACCTGTACCAGAAGCGTACTCACGAAGAGTAATACGCTGCCCATTAGATACTGGTTCAGTAGTACGAAGAACAGCAATAGTAGGACAAACACCTACTAAACGTTCTCCAGTATTGGATGCTAAATCAGCTTTAAAGCTATCTAAATTTTCTTGTGCTGGGCTAGGTACATCCAATAAATCAACTGTGATATTGCCAGGTGAGTAAGTTAACTGACCATTGGATACAGAATTGATATATACGTTAGCAGGAAGAGTAGGAAGACCATAAATCTTCTGAGCTACTACATCGTATACGACCTTCATATCATTTAGATATTGGGTAGTATTTGTACTCAGAATTACTTCATTCTCATGCACATTAGCTGAACGAGCTACTTCCTGAACTGTACGGTCAGACATAATGAACGTAGTAGATTCACCACCAATCTGAACAATTAGTCGGTCATTAGTAGCCAGAGGCTCAGTCAAAAGGATACGTTGGTTAGCTGCATCAACGGTGTATGACTTATCAGCAAGACCTGCATAATAACGGTCACCATTTTTGTAAATAGCAGGAATAGCTTCAAAGGTATAAGGGATAGCAATTACCTGCTCACCACCAACAGCATACCCACCATTGTATAACCAGTTAATGGTCACCCAATTAGAGATATTAGGATTATCTGGTACTGCTGGAGTACCCGTCAGAAGCAGAACTACTTCATCACCTACTTCTAATGGCTGAGCCAAAGTAACTGTGAGGGTAGCAGTATCGAAGGTATAACCATACCCAACAGTATTCATGTACCCTTCAACAATGATGAAAGGAACACCTACTGTACCAGCAGGAACAGCAATAGTAGTTTCACCACCTAATGCAGAACCTTGAGCATAGACCCATGGAATATATGCAGGAGCGTTTCCACCATCACTACCACCAGTAGAAGATGAAGCTACAACAATCCAACTACCAGTTGCAGTAGTATCATTTGGGATAACACCTGAAGTGTCGCCTTCAACATAGAGATAATCGGTATACCCATATCCAGCAGTATTACTGAAAGTGTATACACGAGCGTATTTCATCTCTGTTTTAAGTGCTTTTAACTCGTCTACTGAATCGACAGTAACCAGAACACCATGTTGATTTAAGAAATCATAGATGTACTGGAGAATGCCAAGGTTATCGTAAACGGTCTTTACCACATCATAAGCCGTACCAATGAAGTGCTCTACTAAAGCACCATCATTACCACAGCATGAGTTGACTGTTCTAATAGCCATTACACCCATCCTCTTCTTTCAGGTTTAGTATTAGTTTGTCCAATATACTGATTGTTCAAATCTAAGTCTTCAATACGTTTGCATTCAGCTTCGTATCTTTGGCTCCATTCTATACCTTTTGCAGAAGTTTCCTGATTAGGTGAATTAGAATAAAACTGTGATGCGATAAAGTATGTTAATGCTTTTTGATGACTGACTGGAATACGAATCTCAATACTTAAGTCAGTTGTATCCTCAGGGATTACAGGATGATTAGCACGATAAGTAACGAACAGAGCATTCGTTTCAATCGGAGCAATAATCTGTATTGAGTCAAATGAAGGACACATTACTGAATTACAGTGAGGTTCATCATTCAAGAATAGAGGACAACCACATTCATCATAAACAGATTCTACTCTGATGATATCTTGAGTGAATGGATGGTCAACACTATCAATTAAGTATTTATACTTCTGGGTAGATTCTTTGTTAGAAACAAGAAACTCTTTACGTAAGTAATACGTAGCAATGTTCTCTAGTTGTTGAACAATGACTTGTTTCTCAAGAAGAGGGAATCTTGAATGTAGGAGAGCTAAGCCAGCATTCAATTGGATAATAACTTGAGGGTAATCCTCAGGACGAATACCTTGTCCATTATTACCAATATACAGTTGACGAAGCTCTCCATACGACAGTGCCGTAAATAAATCTGAGAGTTTCATAATGTAGTCCCGGTTATTAATCGTCACCACATTATAAGAAGCTTTACGCTAAGTAGCTATCCATACCACCTGTTTGAGGTGCATCTGGGAAGCTAAAGACATCATCTTCATCTCTAGCCATCTCAGCAGCTTGTGACGGCCTCCAAGTCTTCAGACATGACAACATACTAATCGTATCAATAAAATCGTCATGCTTGCTCTTAAAGCCCTCTACAGTAGCTAATCTAAGTTCATCCATAAGCTCCATCATAACAGGCTGGTCTTTCAACTCTTCAGGAAAGTAGAACTTACCTGCTTTAAACAATGGCAGTATTGAGTTAAAACGAACCAGTTTACTGGCAGTAGGTCTAATACCTGGTCTGTTATTGTTACCTTCAGATGCAAGAGTAAACCAGATATTACGAGCTAGCTGTTCTTGCTTAATCCATTGAATGAATCCACCCTGTTGACCAGTAACCTCAATACCTACACTTACTGGATTATAGAGTTGGCATAGTCTAAATAGCTCATCGATGTTCTTATCCATCAACTGACGCTTACAAAGACCATCAACCCAGAACCAATCACCATTACTATTCAATGCCCATACAGAGATAACAGAATAGTCACCACTTGTTTTTTCAGAGGTAGCAAAGTCAGTAGTAATGTAGATATTAAAATTAGCAATATTGGCTAATAGACTCTTACGGCTATACCACTGAATCTCTGAATCCAGTACCAATCGCTCTTCATCTGAAGTAATCCTCAACATAAGCTCTTGGTTAAATGCAGCTACTTGTCCGGTTGCTATAGCAAGGTCATATTGACCCTTAACAAAGTCATAATCGAAACGGTCTTCCCATGCACCTACGAAATCTTCCCTTGAACATGGGAATTTCTCACAGATTGGGAAGACGTTTACATGCCAACCGCCAGATTCTACAGCTTCATAGAGAATATCGTTCTTATTGAAGGGAGTACCACTGAAAACAATCTTACGACGGGTAGGGTCAAGTGCATAATCCACCCCTTTATAGACTGTATCCTTGATTGCCTGCATTGTGCTCTTGGATTTAGCGTCATCATCACTAACCAAGTCATCAAGTACAGCTAAAACAGGGCGTTTACCAAAGATTTTAGTACCACGAAGACCTGTCTTAGCACCAAACATACGAACACCAAGTTTATGTCCGTCTAAATTAGTGAATTCCAGGTAGGTATCAGTGAATTTAGCCTCAGGAACAAACTTCTGAAGGAACTCAGAGTTGTTATAACGATACTCGATATTCTTTCTTAGTGATTTGACCCCGTTCTCCATAGAGTCAGACACATAAATCATACCCTCAATCTTACCAAATCCCTCGATTTCCCCATAAAGAGCAATATACAGAACCAAATATTCACCAAATAAGGTTGTTTTAGCCATACCACGAGAACAAAGGTTAGCTAATCGAGTACGTTTACCTGCTAATTCATCGAGCATCTTGAGATGAACCACAGGAGTTTTATTGGATTCACCCTGTTCACCATTAACCAGCTTAATAAAGTTCACATAATTAAGTGAAAATACTGAAGGCACATAGTTACCTTCATTGAGATAAGCGTAATCAACTGAATTTAGCCATTCCTCAACTGACTTTTTGACCATTGGGTCATCTTTAATCTTCGACACGTTCAGATTCTCCTTCAATAGTCAGAGGTTTATGGGCTACATCTTTAGCAGAATATACCCCTGCTTCAATCATCTGTTGCTGCTTCGCAGCTAACTGCGATGTGATTTCTCGTAACTCTTCAATTGCTCCACCTTCTTTGATACCAACATTCAACTCAACCTTATGAGTTTCTGGTTTCTTCAGATGGTTTAGTAATGAGTTAGCTGCATCACTACGAACCTTCTCACTTTTAGCATTCAGCATTAAATCTGCTTGAACGTTAATAGCTTTCTGATAGATATCTGCATTCAGAACATGAGTAGGAATCAAAGTTTGTTCATAAACCAAGTTTACTAACTTGTTCTTATTGTACGCAGATACATAACAGTGAATATCTTTAGTAGGTACATTGTTATCAAGGAAGTTTTGATATCGGTCTGGGAATGTTTTGATGTAAGCCTCAAAGTTAGTGGAACCCATTAACTTGAAACTCACATACTTAACTGCCGAGATGTAGTCTTCAGTTTTAAACCTACCTTCCTTCATCACATGGGTATAAGATATAAGATTCTCTCTTAAGACTTCACCCATATTTGGGTCAGCTAAGAGAGTATTAATCTTATCCATTAACTCTTGGTTAATATTACCTTTATGATTTGAAGGCATTACCTGCTTAAACTGAGCAATAGTAAGTGGTTGTGCCATTTTAATTCTCCAATGGGGTTTACAATCAGTTTATCGGCACTATATAGTAATTGCCCATAAGAAGTGAAATTCTTCTTATCGCCCCTGCGGGGCTGTCTTTGGAAAAATTAGTGTTTAATCGCATGATATCTTTGTCTGCAACTGTGAAATCCAATATAGGCATATATTGAGAAAGGTCATTCGAGGGAGAATCGGCTCCTACCAAGTAACAGCCAAGAGACTTACCACTAAGCCGAACCGGACGGATGAAATGGGAGGAAATGAGGGTGGTCCTCCAAAAGATATCAGTTGATTAAATATTAGGATTGTTAACTCAGTTGGTTAGAGTATCTGACTTTTAATCAGAGAGTCGCAGGTTCGAATCCTGCACAATCCACCAAATGTGAGTGTGGCAGAGCGGTCGAATGCAGGAGACTGTAAATCTCCCCGTAACAGCGCGGTGGTTCAAATCCATCCACTCACACCAAACAGGAAGATTGGCAGAGAGGCTTAATGCGCTTGGTTGCTAACCAAGAGGCGGTGAAAACTTCCCGTAGGTTCGAATCCTACATCTTCCGCCATATTGTGGTAAGTGCGCAGGCTGATGCGATAATCAGGTGAACGAGAACTTGTCTGGTAGTTGGTGTGTAGCGCCAACCGTTTCAGAAGATGCAGGCAAGACCACGCAGCCGGGTGATAAACGTAGTGGCTGCTGGACAAGATGTAAAACGAGGCGTCGTTACACGCCTATCGTCACCAAGCCGGAGTTCAGTACCGGCTACCACAATTAACAATAGTCTATAGACGGTATCCTTAAGTGGGGAGTCTATAGTGAGTCCCTAAGCGAGAGGGTAATCTGCCGACGATGGGAGCGTGGACCATTGACAGTTGAAAGAGACAACTGACACTAGGAAGAAGACTAGAAGATTTATAGATGAATAGCTTAGTGGCCTAAAGCAATACCAACACTGTGCGCACAGTTGCGAGAAAAGACACTGGTTCGAATCCAGTTTCATCTAAATTCTTATTCATAGTTACGTGCATTATTATCTCGCCGGTAATGTGCATTTAATGAGGCTGCTGGTAAAGCCTGACCTATAAAGGAGATGGGTGGTCATCTCGAAACCAGACATAGATGAAGAGAAACGCTATTCAAATCTTCTATGCCCCACACTAATACCTATCAGAGACTCTGCTATCGGTCTATCATCCGTAAGGGTGTTACCTCATCGCTGAAGGTAGCAGAGTCTACTAATAAGTATTGGAGGATGTATGAAAGTGTTTACTGTTAGATGTCCATTAACCCAATGTCCTTATTGTGGTTACTGGGGTAAACCTTGCAACTGTCCTAATGAATGTACAGGGTAACCTGTGCTCCGTTGTCAGTCGGGATGTTTATTAGTGTTTCCTTGTGGTGTGGCTTCCACCCTCATATCCAGCACTCTTAAATGAATAACTGGCAGTCCGGCCATGCGCACGAACAAGGGGAACCTCACCTTGGGACGAAACGAGGATAAGCACCCTTAGCTCAGTGGATAGAGCAGAGGAGTTCTAACCCTCTGGTCATTGGTTCGAATCCAATAGGGTGTGCCAAGCTCGCTAAGTTCATATGGGTGAACGCCTGCCTTGTAAGCAGGATGGACGCGGTTCGATTCCGTGAGTGAGCACCAAAGGGAGTATGGTGAAATTGGTAGACACAAGGGATTTAAAATCCCTCGCTTTATTGCGTGTCGGTTCGAGTCCGACTATTCCCATTATCAACGTCAAAGAGAGATAATCATGCGTTATATCAAAATGAATACTGGTCCTAATCGTTCACAACGTCGTGCAGCTTCTCGTCAAGCTCGTCGTCTGGAGAAAACAAACAAAAACTCCAAGCGTATGAACCGACCTGAACGTATGGACATGGTCAATGCTGGTTATGAGAAGACAATGAACTTCTTCTTCCCAGCTTAAAGAACTCGCCAGCCAGCGGGTGCCTGAGCCTAGAGATTACTCGACGAATCTCGAAGCAAGCCTCCCAGCTATGGGTAAATAGCACTAAGCCCTCTGGAATCATCCCCGGAGGGCTTTTTTAATTCCCCAAATCCAATTCTGAACAAATCACCAAGAGAGATATCACATGTCTGAAGTTAAAAAAGTTATTACTGTATCTGACCGTTCTACCAAAGCCCTGGTTGTTGCTATCGCTGGTCTGGGTAAAATTACCTCTGACCTGACTGCACTGGGTGACATTACTGTCAAATTGGCAGACGAAATCGAATTCAAACAGTCCCAACTGGACAATCTCGATGTTGAATTCGAAAACAAATTCCGCGAAGCATCCGCCGAACTGCGCCTGCGTATCAAAGAAGACAGCCGTGCTGTATTAGATGAACTGTTGTCTCAGTTTGATATGGGTTCAATCACTAATACTGCTCTTGCTGACCTGGTAAATCAGGTGCGTACTCTGCAAGCTGATTACAGTGCTGAATTGGCAGATGCAGAGCAAACTGGTTTCCGTAAAGGTGCGGCTGAATATCAGGCTAAACTGAAAGATGCCGAAGCAAATCATCGTATTGCTATCGCTGAATTGACAGCGAAATCCAATGCGAAAGACGACAAAATCACGCTGCTGGAAGAGCAACTGAAAGAAGCTCGTGCTCAGAATACAGCAGAACGTGAAACTCGTCTGGCAATCGCTCAGGCCGAATCAAGCCGTCAGGGTGTTGTAGTAAACACCGGTAAGTAATAAACTTCTTTTACGTCCTCCGACGTAGATTGGGGATAGCAAGCTGGCTCTGCTTAAACCAGCGCATAACTATGAGAATACTTGAACGGTAAGATGGATGGTGCACTCTATCTTATTCGTAATGCATCGATTGCCTGAGTGTTCTCTTAGTTATGCTGCCATAGCACGACACCGAAGATGCCGCGACTGTAACGGTTAGCGGGGGTTAACGGAACGGGTATATCCCGTACACGAATCAAAGGTTTAACCACTAGAGATTCCAGAGTACTAGAACTCTGTTACCGAACTCAGGGAGTTGCTGGCCTAACCAGCTTAGACATCCTATCAATGAGTACATTACGGGTAGTTCATTCCTCACCCAGCAAGCCCCACTTGTGTGTAGTGTGCTCTTTGATAGTTTTCGTATGCGATTATGCGGTTTTTTAGAAACGAACCAAAAACATAAATGCAAACGATGATGTCGTTCTGATGGCGGCTTAACAGCCTGTAAATCAGTGAGGTCTTCCAATCCCTCATAACAAAATTTGGCGCAGTGGCCCGCTGTGATTAATAATGGGCAATCAGTCTCTCTTTAAGTAAACCAATACTTACAGAGATGCTGTGTGAAATCTCACGTTGATTTGTTCCATTTGCCCCTTCCCTGAGGGGCTTTTTTTTTTATCCCCCAATCTCAATTCCGCCTTACGCTTACGCGCTTCCATCGCTCACTACGTTCGCTCGGAGCGCTTCGCTTCAGGCTAGTAGGAGACTATTACATGCAAACCCCTTGTGAAAAATTAGGTTATACAGAAGGTCAAGCATTCACTCTTCTTACTGATGAGTGTAGTGAATTTAATGCTGGAGATGTTATTTATCTTCATGATGATGATGATTCTAGTAATCCTGAATTTAGGGATACTGAGGAATATGATGAAGATGAGTCCTCTTGTGAATATGTTTATCTTCATCAAGTAGCCCCATTCGACCCAAATAAAACTGCCTGTCAATCACTTGGCTATAAAAAAGGTGATTTATTCATTGTTCATGAAGACTGTGAATATGATGAAGGGTCTATTGTCAGACTAGTTTCTGATGATGGGTCTGTATGCCCATACTTTGAACTTCATGATGATGAAGACAATAGAAGATACCCTTACCTTTCTAAGATACAGCCTCTACAGCCCGAAGTAGGTCGTAAAGCACGTATTCGTATCAATCGCACCTCAGGTCATCCAGCAGGTACTGAAGGTACTATTACTCGTGTAGATGCTAGTAATGTAACTATTGAATACAAAGGTCTTCGTCAGGAGCACCCTATTGTTGATATTGTCACCTTTGCATTTGCGGACGGTGAAAGCACCCCTTCTTCTAAAGAAAGGGATTGGGATATTATCCCTCACAATAGATGGAATGAAGGCAATCTTGCCATAATCCGTTCTAAAGACGGCAATTCACATTCCTTTAATTTGTATGAAATAGTTACACACATTAGAAAAGGAAATGAAACTTATGCTTATTTTGTGAACTCTGAAGGAACAATTCAAGCAGTAGATTTAGATACTGTTGAAAGAATCCCTTATCCAGAAAGACACAATGAAGTTGAATTGTACGTCGAAGATAATTCTCAACCTGTTGCAATCATCAAAGCTATTCGTTGGATTACCGGTTTAGGTTTAAAAGAAGCTAAAGATATATTTGATGAAGCTAAAGCAACAGGTAGCTGGAAAACTCTCGGTGTATTCTTGGAAAAGGATGCGTGGGTATTTTATGCCAGAGTTACTGATGCTAAAGGTGAAGTATCATTGGATGATACTAGTAAACCTCTTTCCTGTGCTAAACCAGGACCTAGTCCTATTACTTGGCCTACTAAGCCAAAGGATGAATGGAAAGAAGGGGATAAAGGAATTATTCGCGGTCAACAAAGCTATGATGAACATAACTTCAATATTGGTGATGAAGTTACTTTTCTTCATGGTCACGATAGTGAACGTGGAAGATTTGAAAGTGCATCATATCACCGTTCTCAAACCGTAGAATACGGACTAGTTGAACCAATTGAATCTGGTTCTATTTCTTACGCAACTCTGGCTGACGCAGCAAAACAAATCCTCGGAGACGAAATGGCCTCTTCTCAACCAAGACAAGTTATGTATTACCAAGATGGGGATTCCAAAGAGATGACTCTCATTGGTTACTTCCAGTCTAAACCAGTACTCGGTTATATCGACCGCTGGGATGACCCTCAGGTGTTTATCGGTAAAGAATCACTGATGACTGAAATTGAATAACTGATTAGCCCCTTCGGGGGCTATTGAGGACTTATGAAATCTTGTCCACACTGCGGGAAACAACTCCAACTAATTGAACCAGCAGAAGCTCATATGGACCGATATGGTCAAGAAATCTGGGCTAAGACAGAATGCTGTGGAAAGATAGTTCGTTGTGTTCCATACCTTACTTTCCACGTCTACTCTTCTGCTGAAACAGAAGACTCATGGGGAAACCAGAAAGATGAAACAACTTCCTGAAATTGGTAGCACAGTAAAAATATTTACAGGCCATACTGTGGATATTGTTGCTCACTACCAAAATAAAGCCATTTATGTCTATGCATCAGATAATGGCTTTACTCGTGTTGATTTTGGTGTTGCTGCATGGTTTACAGAAATTGAGCCAATTAAACCAGAACAGAAAGGCTGTCCTCCAGGTGAGCATAACTATGTTCAAGTACATGAAGCCCACTCTAACAAAGCCTTCTGTACTCGTTGTGGAAGTACAATTAACTTAGAGTAAGCCAATGAAGAATAGGCTCATCTGTTTACTAATGGGCCATTCTTTAAAACTCAGCACTCGTGTATTTAGTTTCAAAGATGGTTCCGTAGAGTATCATTATGTTTGTACCAGTTGTAACAAGCATGTTATTCGGAGCTTCTAATGGTTATTGACACTCTTGCCCAATCCCTTGAGAAACGAAAGCTATGGCGTAGAGCCGCTACTCGTTATCTTGAACTCATCCCCAATCCAGCAAACACAGAAGATGATATTAACTGGCTTATCTGGCGCAGAGAATACTGCACAGAGAAAGCCAAGCAGATGAGGCCAGTAACAGTACACACAGATACTGATACTCGTTACACACTTGACCTCCCTGGCATCAATGTCACCTTCGCTCGCAGAGGCTAAACCAATGAACATTGAACCTATGTTCCTTATACTCGCATCAGTCTTCTTCATCCTTGGCTGGCTCTCAGGCAGACGGTCCCAGATGAAGCGTATTCTTCACTTCGTAGGAACTCTGGACTTCGAAGGTAAATCCAAGAACAAAGACTTTGAAGCGGGGATGCACACAGGAACCAGAATGATTAGAGATGTAATCTACTCTGCTCTTAAAACCAGAAAGTACATTACAGGAATCAACATTCATGTACATGGTAGTGCAGACGAGAAAGGTAATCCTAAAGTAGATTATAAAAACAATGATAAAGATTAACTAACTACTGTCAAGATGGAGATTCATACAGTATGGATAAAGATAGATTAGTAATAGAGTTAATCTTTGTACTAATAGCAGTAATCTTAGTATTCGTAGGTATCTACTTTACTTACTTCTAATCCCCTTAACTGGGGATTAAGTTTATTTGAATGTCTTATATTATTTTCCTCAGGTTTGAGGAAATTTAATAATTACGTACAGATGTATTATATAAGGCACACAAATAAATTTAAGCAATGTACCCCCCCCCATTACATCACACATGTATGAGTCTTCGACTCTAGTGGAGCAATGGTGCTCTAACAATCATGATTGGAGATGTATATGAAACCTGTTAACTCTATCGGTATCTTTGGTGCTGTATCTTCCTCTACTGTATCTGCATTGAATGCAATTGAACGTGGTGCAGTAGCTGTAGCTAATACTGCCAATATGGCTGTAGCTATCACTGAATGGGGCAATGATGAAATCGAGAACCTTCGTCATCATCGTGCTATCAAACGTGAGGTAGAGGGTGAAATCTTCCGTACCAAATATGTAATGGAAGCTGCTAAAGAAGTAGCAGAGGTACATGCAGAAGCAACCAAAGCTATGGCTAATGCTGAGCCAGAGGTCAAAGAAGTATTCAATGCACTGGTAGCTAAGCACCTCAACAAGTAACCACTAAGCCTACTCTTCGGAGTAGGTTTTAAAATCAATTCACACATAACACATGAGATAGATATTCATGTACATTTATACTGTACATACATACATATCGCTATAAGCTCATAGGAAGCTCTCTGAGAGGTTTTGATGAGAGGTAATAGGGTAGGCTAGGTAGGTGTAATTGGTGATGTTCTAGATACCATTCCTTTCGTCCTATATACACACTAAAGTGTGTTTCCCTCTTCGAGGGTACTGGTGAAAGCAAAACAGGTATCAACCAATGGCTATCAAACAACTTATGGAGATAGTTCCTAAGACTTCTTCAACTCGTGTAGTCAACAAGTATAAGGAACCATACGATGTCTATATCGGCAGAGGTAGTATATGGGGAAATCCTTATACAGTTCAAGCATATGGCAGAGAACTATGCATTCAGATGTATGAACAATACATCCGTCAAAGACTACATCAGGAACCTGACCTGTATCTGGAATTACTTAAGCTCGATGGCAAAGTATTAGGTTGCTTCTGTAAACCTAAAGCATGTCATGGAGATGTATTAGTCAAACTTATCCAAGAATACCTCTGATATTCTAACTAACCCAATCCAATCAAATAATACTATGTAGCACCTGGTTACTAACTGGGTGTTACGAGGAGCTAATTATGTCTTATCAACTGATGATTAAACCTGGTTCTAAACTAGTACCTAATGGTGCTGTTAAAGTAAATGAAGATACTCCAATCAACATTGGTCAACATGTAAAGATTGGTGTTGATTTCGGCAAAGGCTCAGAAATCTTCTGGGCTATTGTTGTAGACAAGTCTGCAATTGATTTAAACAGGTTCCTTGTCTGCATTGACCAAGATTTAGAATTAACCAGATGGCATGGCTTATCTGATAAAGATGAACTTGTAGTAGAACGTAAACATATCTCATACGTACTCTAAGGAGCTAATCATGCAAGAATTCTTAACCTCAGATGCAATGAAATGGTGGCTAGCTGAGATTGTTCCAAGTTTCTTTGGAGCAATTGTAGGTGGTCTTGTTGTGTATCTCGCTGTCACTCATAAAGGGGAGGATGAATAATGCGTAAGTCATTACATCAAGGTACTAAAGCTGATGTAGCTAAACGTAAGTTCAGTAAAGAACTTATTCCTGCTGGTAAACCAGGAACTGGTCAGTTCAAAGTAGTTACTGATTTTAGTGAAGCACGTATTGTTACCTTCAATCATCCTTGTTTACTGCAATGATTACTTTACATCAGGCAATCAGGATTAAGCAGCTAGCATACGAATGTGTGTTAGCTGTTAATAAACTACGCAGTGCATCTTCAATGAAAGAAGCTGTGTTACTTAAACAAAAGGCTCGTGATGCTAAAGAAGCACTCGATAAGTATTTAAAGGAGATTACTCTTGAGTAACAAAGAGAAACTACAGGCTCAGTTGAATGAGATTGAGTCTGTGTTTGCACAGATGAAAACTCTTAGCAGTAACCAGATAACTAAACAGTTTCTGGAATACGCTATTAACAACCTGAAGACTGCAATCCTTAGATGTGAAGATTAGTCAAACTCTGCTACTGGCTTCGCCAGTGGTGGAGCTTTCCGTAAGTCCTCCTTCTGTCTGTTAGAGCGACTTCGTCGCTGGTGGAATAATCCAAATCAACTAATTTCGAGGTATATATCATGGCTGTAGTTAACAACAACGCATCTTCTCTGATTTCTCAGGCTCTCGGCAACAAAACCGCTTCTCGTGGCAATGAGCCACGTCCACAAGCTGAATTCTTCATCAACGTAGGTGTTCCAATCACTCGTAAGGTTGAACATGACGGTGTGATGGTGGAAGAAGAAATCCTGCTGTCTCTGCCATTCGGCCTGCCTCTGGATACCATGTCTGAACTGGTTATCCGTGGTAACAACGAACAGTGGAACGCTGATGCTGCGGCTCGTAACGAGCTTCTGAAAGCACTGGTGAAAATGGGCGAAGGTCTGGACGCTGGTACTGGCAAAATGCTGCCTAAGCTGGCTGTGCAGTTGTATCGCCGTAAAGACCAGGTTGAAGCTTCTGCTGATAACAGCACCATGGCAACAATCCTGTCTGCACTCAGCTAATCAAATGGGGATACCTTCGGGTATCCCTTATTTTATGGAGTAATGTATGCGTGTATTAGCAGTGTTTCTACTGTTCTTAGTTTGCTTTGGCAAACTGACTCTGGATGTAATCCAAGAAGATACAGTGCAATACCGTGAACAGATGGCTTGTGTTAAAGACAAGATATCATCTGGTATTCCACGTAGTGCTATTCGTTTAACTAACAATTCCTGTGAGGTCATAAAATGAGTGAACGTTTTATTAAGAACTGTGGTTTAGCAGGTATCCTGCTACGCAGGCTCTTTGAAGTTGGAGTATTAATCGTAAGCATTATTGTAATAGCTGCCGTAGCACTGGTAGTACATCCAATAGCATTACTCCGTAGCCCTCTTAAATGAGGGCTTTTTCATGCCGCTGAGAGATAGTCATGAATACAGAACTGAGATTAATAATCCAATCTATAGTTGCTGAAACCAGACCTATGGGACATGCAGATAAACCAATAGATGCTCTTTGTCATGTATTTAATTACATGGATGAAGGATGTGAAGAAGTTGCATGTAACGACTGTATGCTGGGATATAGAGACTACCAACATTATACATCTCAAATAATAAAAGTTTGGAAACAGATATGAATACAGACTTGATAGATATCATTGAAGTATTAATAAATAAATGGAGTAGCTATAGACATCTATGTAGGTTATTTGGACCTAACAATAAATGTACAGGTATTAGCTGTAACGAATGTTTATTAAATACTAACAAAATATATGTTAGTGATTATCCAATTAGAATTATTCAAATAAGAGAATTGGTATGAATAAAGAATTGATGCAAATACTATCTGTAATTAATGATGGGTTAAGAGGAGAAGGTAGAATTGTTGATAATTCACCTGCCGATAATCTTTGTGCAAAGATAGGAGGTGCTAGCCATAACAACTGTAATGCTAAAGGAATGTATAACTGCGATGACTGCCCTATTGGGTATTACAGTAGAGATGGACATGCTACTCAAATCATTCAGGTATTCAAACAGATATGAATAAAGAATTAATAGAGATATTAAATAATATTAGAAAATTTGGTCCTTCTATTACATGTAATAAATTAGTGATGTATTACTGCACTAGTACTTCATGTATAAATTGTCCCTTAAATAATAATATAGAAGAGTATAAACATATATACTCAATACATTATGGAGACATAATTATTCAATTAGGTAACTTATGAATGAACAATTAATTCTTATTCTTTTCTCAATCAGAGAGTCGATGAGTGATGCTCCTAATGAAGGAGAAGAAAAAGAATTCATTGCTCCTGATTTGTTATGTGAAAAAGCAGTTCATCCTAAATGTAGAACTGAATGTTTAATCCAGTGTGAAGCATGTCCTTTAATGTATAAGGACGAGTATGGCTATGCGTCTGATATTCAAGACGTAATCAAAAACCTCAGAGGTAACTCAAATGGCAAAGAAAGCTAAGAAAGAACCAACAGTTAAATTAGGTGATGTACCTGAGTACAGCGTTTCCTATTCTCGTGAAGAGAAATTATGGGGAGTACATATTGATGGTACTTCTACATATATTCTTAAACGTCCGGTAGGTAAAAAGAATATGTATTACGTAGGTACTCGCTATTGCAAGACCTTACGTGATGCAATCTTCTCAGTAGTACTTGGTGCAATGCAGCCCTTCTAGGAGGGCTTTATGAACAGAAATTTAATATTAATTCTAACTGAATTAGAAGAATTATCTGGGCATAGAAAAGAAGAACTAAGTAATTTATTTGAACGTCGTAAAAATAATTTAAACTGTAGGGGAGTTGCTTGTTCTAGTTGCCCATTAAATCCAATATTTGATTGGGAAATTGGGATGTATAAAGACCATTTAATAGAAACAATGAGGTCTTTATGAATCATGAATTACATATCATATTAATGCACCTCAAAACATTCACATATTTAAATACAAAAATGTGTAATTTTATACATATAAGAGATAAATGTGCAGGCGTTGCTTGTAAACATTGTATATTAAATCGAGGTTCTCCTACTTCTGACCAATATGCATCCCGTCTTATATTTCGTGTTCCTATTTGATTATTTGTCGCTTCGCTCCTCAGCCTTCGGCTGTTTCTGGGCAACTTTAAAAGAGGTATTTCCATGTTAGAAGCTAAAGGCAATATGCTTGAAATGGATGCAGATGCAATCTGTATCACTACTAATGGCTTTGTTAAAAGCAATGGTGCATCCGTAATGGGTGCTGGTATTGCCAGACAGATTCGTGACCTGTTACCTGGGATTGACAAGGTACTTGGTCAAAAGATTGCTAAAGAAGGTAATAATGTACATCCACTAATTGTTCACAATGATATGTGGATTGTCTCATTCCCTGTTAAACCAGTAGTTGAAACCAGTGATGGTACAAACTTTGTTAACCATAAGTTCTTTGAACCAGGTACAACAGTTCCAGGATGGGCTTGTAAAGCTAAGCCTGATTTGATTGTTCAATCCTGTAAGCAGCTAGTTAAATTAGCTGACCAATATGGCTGGAAGAAAGTATTACTTCCACGTCCAGGATGTGGTGCAGGAGAACTTCAATGGAAAGATATCAAAAAGGTTATTCAACCTTTACTGGATGACAGGTTTGTAGTCTGCACCTATTGAGGTGTATATGAATAAAGAATTACTTCTAATATTTAAAACATTACGGAAGGCAGATGGAGGGGTATTACTTAATTTATGCTATTTAATGGAATGTCACGGTATTCATTGTGATTGTTGCCCTGTAAATAGAACGAATTATACATATAGTTCTCCTGCAATAAACATTCGATATATAAAAACTATCGAGGTGTTAATTGAACAATGAACTTATATTCATTCTTCATTCATTAAGAAAAGATTTGGTTAAAGCCAATACTATTTGTGACCGTGTAATTAATGAATTCTATGAAGATGAATATCAATGCGTGCATGTACAGTGTGCTAATTGCCCTGTAAGAAATAAGTACAAATCTTCTGGTGAGCACTTCACCACTCAAATGACATTAACTATGGAAGCAGTTAATCATGAAACAAGAAACTCAACTCCTGATTGAAACTATGTATTCTAAGCATCAGGCTCGTGACCTGATTCGTAAAGAATTAATGGAATGTAGTGAATTGATGGACCTTGTAAATGCTTCTGTACAAGCTGCTATTGAATGGCAGCAAGGAGATTACTTCGAGAGTAAGAACAAACGCCTGGAAGAACTGGATAGTGAAATCTTCCCTGAATTCTTTCTAAGCGTTGCTGGTTCATTGGCTCAATCTGGTCATGCTAAATATACCCAAATAGTGGGTATGGTATCAGGCATGATTAATATGCCACCAAAAGAAGCTATTCGTACTGCTGGTGAACTGATTGCTGTAGGTGCTATTGCAGACCTGTATGATGTCATACCTGCATCATTCTCCAACTCTGGTTCAATGGAACTTGTCTCTAAAGTAACTCTTGAACCAAAGACACTCGACTTAATCAACCAGTATCAATATCTGCCTCCGATGGTCGTTCCACCTAAAGAGGTGAAAGACAATAAAGGTAGTGGGTATCTGTCTATTGAATGGGATTCTTTAATTCTTAAGAAGAATCACCATGAAGAAGACATCTGTCTGGATAATATCAATCGATTTAACTCTGTTGCATTCGCTTTAGATGACCGTGTTATTCGTAATATACGTGATAACCGTAAGCATCTTGATGCCCCTAAAGCAGATGAAACCAAAGATGAGTATGAATCTCGTGTACGCTCTTTCCTGAAAATGGAAAAGGAATCTATGCGTGTATTCGCAATGCTCATCAATGAGGGTAATCGATTCTACCTTACCCATAAATATGACAAACGTGGACGTACCTATTGTCAGGGTTATCACGTTTCATATCAGGGTAATACCTATCGTAAAGCCATTCTTGAATTGGCTGATAAAGAACTCATCCCAGTGGAGGAATAATATGTCACTTTCTAAACCAGACCAATTCATCAAGATTGTAATGCTACTTCGTGAAGTACCAGACAAGCTGGAAGAACATTTCTGTTCTACTAAACCAGCTTGTATGAAGCTGTGCAGTGTAGATGGTGAAACCAGAGACAAAAGTAAATGTGCTTTACTCTCATGTTCTGATGATGAAGTACGTCAGACTGTCTATGGACTGGATGCAGCAGGGAGGATGATGGGGATTATCCCTGATGAATAAAGAACTATTATTCATCTTAAACCAGATAAATCGAAGACCTTATATGTACGAATGTATGAGTGCTTTATTTAAGGCACATGGCTTATGTAAGCCAAGCACATTTTGTACTAATTGCCTTTTAAACAAGAACCCATCTCCTAATCTGTATAAGAACCAAATCCTAAGGATGAAAGTATGAATCTAGAATTGGTTCAGATACTTACTTCTATACGTATTTGGTCTTTTAAGTCAAATGATGGATGTAGAAGTGATTACTTTTATATAGATATGCCATGCATAAAAGTAGAGTGTTCAAATTGTCCTTTATTCCAAAGTAAACGTGTAGCTACATATTCAAATACACTAGTTAAGGTAATTCCTTTATGAATAAAGAACTCATAGAGATTCTTAAATCTATTCGTATTTGGGCTATAGATAGTGGTGTATGTAAAGGAGGTATAGGGAATTTTCGAATAGCTACTAAATGTGATTTTAGATGTGAAGTATGTCCTATATTTCAAACTAGTAATAAAAAAGTATATTCAAATCAAATAACTTCAATTCCTCTCAACTAAATAAGTGAGACTCAAGATGCAAAAATTCTCTGCCTTTCAATATATCAAACTCGATATTGCTAACTCCTTCGGTCTGGATAAAGACCTGTTCAATGACCGCATAAGCTGGTTCGAACAAAACAAAATGCAGTTAGCCAGTTTGGTGGATAGTGCAGATGAACCTGCTCAATTCTATGCTGGTATGCTTGCATATGAAGATACTAAAGCAGGTAAACCTACTGGATATCTGGTAGGTATGGATGCAACAGCATCAGGACTGCAATGTATGGCTGCTCTGACTGGCTGTAAGGTTACTGCTGCATCCGTCAATATGATTGACCCAGATTGCCGTAAGGATGTGTATACAGATGGTTATCATGTAATGATTAACCTTCTTGACGGTAAGATGGACAAATTTGAACGAGCAGATACTAAATCTGCAACCATGACTCACTTCTATGGCTCTCAAGCCAATCCCCGTAATCTGTTCGGAGAGAACTCTATCGAACTCCAGAAGTTCTACGAGATGGTTAATATCGTAGCTCCTGGTGCAAACATGCTTCGACAAGACCTGATTGATATCTGGCAACCATATGCTCTTGAGCATCGTTGGGTATTGCCTGATGGATTCACAGCAGTAGTCAAAGTCATGAGCATGGTTGAAGAGAGCTTTGAAGTTAATGAACTGAATAGCTCCTTCACCCATCGTTACTGGATTAACAAAGGCACTGCTACTGGATTATCACTGGCAGCTAATGTCATCCACTCCGTGGATGGATTTGTAGTCCGTGAAATGAACCGTAGAGCTAACTACGACAAAGATATGATTGAACGTGTATACGACGCCTTAAAAGGGGGTACATGCCATCGTTATATCAAAGATGAAGATGTACACGCTGTTAAACTCAAACGTCTTATAGGGCTTGCTGAGAGCCACAAGATGGTATCTGTAGTATTAGCTGAACATATCACTCATGAAAATGTTGATATGGTCCCTCTCTGGATTAAGCGTGAACTGATTCAAATCATTGAACAGATGCTTAACCACAAACCATTTGCACTGATTGCTATTCACGATTGCTTTAAATGTCATGCACTGTATATGAATGAAGTTCGTCAGAACTACATCGATATCTTTGCTCAAATGGCTGATAGCCATATGCTCTCATCACTGATTAGTCAAATCGTAGGTAAGAAAGTACCTGTAATGAAACTTTCTAAAGACCTGTCTAAAGACATCCGTAACTCAAACTACATGCTCTCCTGAGGTATCTCATGGCTGGTATTCTTACTCATGTAAATCTGTCAATTGACCCGACAGGTTACTACTCAATTATCCCTAAATCACGTATCAAAGACTCTCTGGGGTTTATACCCCAGATTGTTGAACGTGCAGTAAACATAGCCAAAAGTGAGTTAGACCTTGGTTATAAGATTTGGGATGTTTATCAGTATGGAACTCCTATGCTCCCATCTGAAACCAAATCTAAGTTTGAAAATGGATTACTCACCTATCCAGGTGAAGAACCAGAACATCCTGTAGCTGTATACCGTATTGGTAATACAGACGGGATTGATATCGAATTTTGGCAATACGAGCGAGCCATGACCGTGTATACGGTCAATGGCGAAGCGAAGTTAATTGGGAGAATGGACTAATGATTCGTGTTGGTAATGTAATGATTATGTTTTTCGCTGCTAAACCAGATGAAGAACGTGAAGTAGTAGTAAAAGGTCTGTATGGAAATCAGATATGGGTTCAGTACATTGAAACCGGTACTGATGAAATACTTGATACTCCTCTGGTTCGATTTAAACCAATGTATCGTGAGTTTGCATACACCCCTGAGCACTCATTCATTGGGCGTAACCCAGAGCCTAATGCTGAAGCCAATGATGCTTGGCTCATGTGGGAAGCTGAAACTGGTAACTGGTACGTAGTCGAAGACCCTACTAATCCTATGCAGGAGAAGGTTGATGAAACCCAAAGTGCGTATGGTGCCATGCCAGAACATCCAACCATTCAGTAAAGTCTGGGTAGAGGACAGATGGTTAATCCCTCATATGGTTACTACCTATAGAGGTATTACTAGAGTCCTCTACTGGACTGGTCGTGAATACACCACTAAACAATACAACAAAGGAGAACTTGTATGTTCTCAAAGAAAGAATTTCTCTTGGTTCTTTGGCTGGCATTAGCTTTATGCTTATTGCTTGGTTTTAAATATGCCAAAGCCGATACAACCATCAATCCTGCATTTGCAAAGGTAGATATTCAACGTGTCCACGATGACGATGCGGCTGTTACTTGCTGGGTATTATATGCACCAAGCGATAAAGCTGTTCGCAGTGACAGTTATTCCATTAGCTGTCTTCCAAATTCTGTAATCAACCCAAAGGCAGCTAAAGATGAATGACCAACTACAGAAAGTGTTAGCAGATATCATTACCAGAGTTACCTCTGGTGCAGATGCTGCTATTCAATTTGGTAAAGAACAAATACCAGAAGTTTTAAAACAACTTCTCATTTGGAACTTTACCTTTAGTTTCTTAATTTGGTTTTCTGCTACTGCCATTATTGTTGGGTACATCATTTGGATGTTTACGAAATTCAGATGGTGGTTTAAAAATCAAAGAAGTACTACAACTGAAATGGATGCAGCAATTACAGTAATAACTGTAGTATGGGGAATCATTAGTTTCATAATGATATTCGTATTCTGGTGCAATCTTGATTGGTTAAAGATTTGGGTAGCTCCTAAGCTGTACTTGTTAGAGTATGCAGCTTCACTAATCAAATCTACTACGTAATGCGAGCCTCCCATTCGGGAGGCTTTTAGTTTTATACAAATGCTACTAAATAGTGGTATTTGTCTAACACTAATATAGGGAACTGTATGAAAGTTAAATTGATGGTACTTCCTCCTAACAATCCTGCTATGTGTATTCCTAAGCCAGCAACTGAAGGTTCTGCTGGTGTAGATTTACGTGCAAACGTAGCAATGCCATTCACACTCAAACCAGGAGAAACCAAACTGGTAGAAACTGGGTTGGCTATTCATTTGGATGATGCCAAGTATGCTGCAATGATTCTGCCTCGTTCAGGCTTAGGTCATAAGCATGGAGTGGTACTGGGTAATCTTACTGGACTTATTGATAGTGACTATCAGGGACAGTTAATGGTAAGCCTCTGGAATCGCTCTACAGAGAGTTTTACGATTAACCCTGGTGACCGTATTGCTCAGATGGTAATCGTCCCTGTAATGCAGCCAGAATTCGTTGTAGTAGATTCGTTTGAAGCTACTGAACGTGGTGAAGGTGGATTTAACTCTACAGGTGTTAAATGAATGAACCAATGAGTCAAACTGAATGGGAGATTCATAAACAGAATCTCAAAGAGATTGACAAAAAGATTGTAGGTCTTGAAGCAGAATTAGCTCGTCAACATGAAATGCGTCGAGAGTATATCAATAGACATAATCTCAATAAGCGTCTTGATAAAGCTTACCCTGTCTAACGCCTTCGGCGTTTTCTTTGGATAAATAGGCTCCCTTTATGGGAGCTTTATTTTTTGGAGTAGAGCATGGCAAAACAAGCCGCTGAATCCAGAATGTGTATTCCGTTAGGTGATAAGTACTATATCCAGTCAAACGCCTATACGTATGTTCTGGTGGAAAGGAAAACTATAAAAACTGGTGTTAAAGCTGGGACTGAACAACTTGTAAATGTTGGTTATTTTCAATCCTTAGGCTCTTTAGCCAAGTCTCTAATAAACAAAGAAGTGCGTGAAAGTGAAATCAAATCTCTTGAGGAACTTGATGCGCGCATAACTCAATTCGCTGAAGGTTTAGGCGAGTTACTTAAACAATCTGAAGGTAAATAAAATGGTTTTAACTGCTGAAGAAAAACAAGCTCTCCTGGCTACTATCTCTGTATTGTCTCGTCTGGAACAGCCTGTACCTGCGTTCCTTGCTTCCAAAATCATTGGTGATATCTTACAAGCCAATATGACTCCTCGTGAGTTATTGGAAGATATTGGCAAACAGATTGCCAATGACCATGACCATGAAGCTGCTGGTTGTAGCTGTATGGACCGTCACCAGTTCATGCTGGATGTGTGTACTCATCTGGAAAAACAGAAGCTGAGTAACGAAATCATCGGTGAAAACCTGACCATTGCTGCTAAAGCATGGAACGATTTCGAAGAAGAGTTTGGTCGTGCACCAACTCCTACATATCTGCACTCCCAATATGTAATTGAAACTGGTGTTGCTGGAGTGTATTTCATTCATCCGGCTGCTCAGCAGTAATAGCCGTCAATTCTCCGTAATATCTGAAAGAAGGTAAATCTCATGGGTTTATTTGGTTTTGGTAAGAAAAAAGTTAGCCAGAAAGTTGAACAAATGCGTGAAGCTGCTGGCAAAATCGAAAGCAAAGATACCGTTGAAGCCGGTATCGCTGTAATGGTCGGCGTAGCTTTTGCCGATAAAACCTGTAGCGATGAAGAAATCGAACTGCTCGAAGCTGTAATCGAGTCAGATGATACCTTCGCTGCATGGCGTTCTGAAACTCAGGCCATGACCAATAAGTGGATTGGCAAATTCCAGAAATTCCATCGTGGTGCAATGATGGACCTGGAAAAAGAATTCAACGACCTGAAAGGTGACCCTGCTGGTCAGAAACGTGCTCTGCTGTGCGGTATCGCTGTAGCAGAAGACGAAGAAGGCATCGGCCCTGAAGAGCGTGCTTTCCTGGAAAAAGTTGCTGGCTGGGCTGGCATCCGTCTGGAATCCATCCTGTAAGATGGGTATGAAATTACGGGGAATAGCGGTTGCCGTACTACTGTTCCTCGTAATGGCTATCGACTTCACCGGTAAGATGATGTCGATGTTAGCCGACGGCGTACTTGCTGTAGGTATTGCAGCAATCCTCTGGCCTATGTTTAAAGGTAAGAAAGATGTCGATTGAAACCGATAAAGTCGATGCTCTTCGTCGTGGCTTTGATGCCATGATTACTAAACCAGAAGCTCTGAATGTTGGTGACATTGTCATCAAGAATCCAGCCCTCCCTGGTTTGTTTAAATTCCCTGACGAAGACCAACCTGCCATCATTGTTGAATGGCTGGCTCGCCCATTCTATGGGCATGAAAAGGGTACTGATGTACGTGAATCAGTAGGATTACCTCAGGCAGCTTGTCGTTACGATTGTATCGTTCTGGTTGCAGAAGAAGATGGCGATGTAACGCCATGGCTGATGGATTCACGTCGTCTGAAAAAAGTTTCTTAAACGCTCTTCGGAGCGTTTCTTTTGAAAGGTAATAGGTATGCGTCCATCTGCTGTTAAAAAGGCTATAGAGCGCTGCTTTGCTTCGGGATTAGTGCCTTTTATTAAAGGCTCCCCAGGCATTGGTAAATCAGCAATCATTCGTCAGATTGCAAAGGAAGCTAAGTTGTTGGTAATTGACCTTCGTTTAGGTCAGTGTGACCCGACAGACTTACTGGGCTTCCCGAACATCGAAGGTGGGCGTTCTGTATATCACCCGCCAAAAGATATCCCCATTGTTGGGGATGAAATTCCTGAAGGTTACAACGGTTGGTTGCTGTTCCTCGATGAGATGAACACTGCACCTAAAGCTGTTCAGGCTGCTGCCTATAAACTGTTGGATGGTATGGTTGGTCAAACCAAACTCCATCCTCAGGTATACATTGCAGCGGCGGGTAACCTCGATACCGATGGTGCTATTACCACTACCATGAGTTCTGCAACCATGTCACGTATTGTGCATATGGTGTTGGAACCTCATTTTGGTGAGTGGGAAGAGTGGGCTATCGGTGTTGGTATTGATTACCGTGTTCTGGGTTATTTGAACTTTAAAAAGGAAATGTTCCATAAGTTCAATCCTCAAAATCTGCGTGAAACATTCCCATGCCCACGTACTTGGGATTTCACCAGTAAATACATCAAAGGACTCCCAACTGATTCCGGTAAAGACCAGCCAGTATTGGCAGGTGTTGTTGGTTCAGGTGCTGCACAGGAGTTCCTGGCTTTCTGTGATGTATTTGGAGAAGTAAAAAGTCTCGATGAGATTATTGCTGACCCAGATAACATCCCTGTACCTAATCGTGCAGATATTCGCTTTGCGTATGCTGGCTTAATTGCTTCCAGTATTAATGTGGATAACGCTGACCAGTTAATGAAATTCGTTAACCGTTTACCATCTGAATTCCAGATTGTAACGTTGTCATCTGCGTTTAAAGCTAAGCCAAGTATTGTAGGTGTTCAGGCAGTTGCTGACTGGGTATCTAAATACGCTAACGATGCCGGTAAAGGTATGCTTTAACAGGAGGGTCTATGGATTTAGAAAGAATCTATGACCTTGCTAAAATTGATTTCTTTGCTAAGAAAGGGACAGCGTTTATCACATCAGTGTTTTGCTCACTTCAGCATTCCTGGTGTGAAGATATACCCACTGCTGACGTAGATGGTATTAATCTACGTATTAATCCTGAATTCTTTATGGCTCAACCAAGGCAGTTCAGAGTGACACTTCTCGCTCATGAAACTTGGCATGTGGTGCTTAAGCATCCTACGAGACATGAAGGCAGGAACCCTAAAATCTGGAACTATGCATGTGATTTCTTCATCAACAATATGTTAGATGATGAAGGTTACATGATGATTCCAGGTGCTTTAGTCAATCATGACTATGACGGCATGAATGTCTACGAGATTTATAATGAGTTAATGAAGATAGCTGAACAGCTTCCTCCTAATCCTATGGCGAATGATATTAATTCTCCGCCAGCAGATGAAGAAGAAGCTATTGATGCTCAAATTGACAACATGTTAATCCGTGGTGCAATTACTGCTAAGCAAAGAGGTCAAGCAGGTTCTATCCCAGGAGATATCCAAGCTTATTTGGATGAACTCCTAAACCCCAAACTACCTTGGAATTATATCCTTAGAGACTTCATCAATGAGATGGCTAAGGATGATTACAGTTGGAAGAAACTTAATAAGAGATTCTTCCCTGACATCATGCTCCCATCTCTTAACTCTGAATCTCTGGCTCATATCATCTTTTACAATGATATTTCGTGTTCAGTAACTGATGCACAGTTCAATGTGTATGTGAGTGAAATGCACGCAATTCAGAAGATGTTACAGCCAGAGAAAATGAGCATTGTGACATTCGATACTCAAATTCACGATGAACATGAAGTCACTCCTGAAACGGATATTAAAGCACTGCCTTTTACAGGCCGTGGTGGTACTTCTCTGGAATGTGTATTGAGACATGCCAAGAAACATAAACCAACCATTATGGTTGTGTTTTCTGACTTGGAATGTGCTCCTATGAAAGAACAGCCTGCTGACTTTGTTATTTGGGTTTGTCTTGATAACCCAAGTGCAACAGTCCCATTTGGGCAGTTGATTCATATTAAATCGTGATAAACCGCGTTTAGGTAATTAATTCAATTACCTTTCAGATGTTCTTTGCCCTCCTTGTGGGGGCATCTTTTTTGGAGGCTATATGGGTTTATACCTGTATTGTCAAAACACTGAATGTGGTCAGTATGTTGACGGTATGGACTGTCAATGCTGTGGTTGGAAACAACCAGAACCTGAACCAGATTTCGAATTACCGGAAGATTTAAAGCAAGCCTTGCAAGATGCTTTAGATTACGTAGGTCATGATTGTCGTTTAGACCATCATGGGTTATGTCAAGAGCATGGTCTTCAAGAAGAAGACTCCTGCTTCGCAGGTGTATTCCGAAAATATTTGGAGTAAATGATGAAAAGAAAACTTCTGTTATTAGCAGCAGTATTATCACTGTCTGCGTGCGATATTAATGATGCAGATGTTGCATCTCGTAATGCCAGTAAAGCTGCTGATAATTTCGAAGCGAATCGTCGTTTCGTATTTTATAACGGTATTACCGGTGAGTTTATGCTGGAAATTACTGGTCTTTGTTCTAAAGACAATTCCAGTACCGCTAACACATTAGGTGTTATCTGTAAAACAGGACCAAATACATATAAGAAGCACATGCTTGGGCTTTCTGACAATGTTACCTGGTTTATGGAAGACCTCAGCGGTAATAACGTTAGCGTAAATCAATATCGTGTAACGTTTAAACCATCGGTAATCATTCCTGATATCGATATTCGTTAATTAACTGGAGCCATCATGTTTAAGATTCGCAAAGCTATCCGTGATGTAGCGAACGTAGAGTACCCTAAAAAGCTCTCAATGAGCTTGGCTGGTAATTTGCCTTTGTCTAATCACAGATGCCACTACAACGCTGTACAGGCTGTTAAAAACAATCTTGCTGTAGGCGTAGTAGAAGCAGTCATTATTTATGATGATTGCTGTACTGTTCACTTCGTGAATCTCATGGCTGATGGCTCTTTCGTTGATTACACCTTAGGTCAAATGTGTATCAACGATGATTATCGTTTTGTACGTCATGTCTCTCTTAATGAATATGACAGTATCAACGATGCTTTATTAGCGGGTAAGAAGAAGCTACAGGATAAAACTCCTTGGCATATTCGAAAACTCATTAAACTATCCAAAGAGGATTGGTGTTAATGAAAGAGCAAGAACAGCTTAGGAAAGATATTTCCCGTATCTTTTCCATCTTTAAAGCTAGTGAATGTGAGCTTCGTCCTCACTTCATTTTAACGGGTGAAAGTGGTACTGGAAAAACCTTTTTAATTAAGCTGTTGGCTGATGAGCATAAGATGGATTACATCGAAATCAATGCTGCTCAGCTAACCAAAGAAGGTCTGTCAGGTAATAGCCTTAGTAAAGCCTTAGCGCCACTTCGTCAAGCCAATGGTAATCCTGTTGTTTGCTTTGTAGATGAATTCGATAAGTTATTCATCGCTGGCAATAACAACAGTGAATTGGCTCATGAATCTACTAATGGAGTTCAGAATGAATTCCTTAAGATTCTTGAATCAGACTGTACTTCAGTCTTTGGCGATTATGGCAAGTACGTAGACGTTCCTGTTAAGAATGTCTTGTTTGTATTTGCTGGTGCATTCAATGGAGAACCAGATATCAATCTGGATAAACTCCGTGCTTTCGGCGTTAAGACTGAGTTCCTGGGTCGTGTTGGTTTGGTATACAACACCACTAAAGTCAGTCTGGATACTCTCCTGAATATCCTGAAAGAATCTAAAACTCTCGCTATGTATCTGGATTTATTCTCAGATGTTAAGCGTGAGAAAGCTATCGAAGATATCTCTAAACATATTAGAGATAACTATGAAATGAATACTCTGGGGATTCGTATGGTTAATACATTAATTACTCAGTACTTCATTCAGGATGGCAAGCTTAACCGTGAAGAGGCCAAACACAGTACCTTCCAAAGTAAACTTAAATTTGGTGAGTAAAGTGTCCAAATCTCCTATTGCATGGGATATCTTCCGTATCCCTAACAAACTCGTTTGTCGAACCAAGAAACAACACGTAGCCAACATTGCTCGCAATGGTAACTATCGTGTTATTCCTGTGTTCGGTAGAGGTTAAACCGCCTCCGGCGGTTGCCTTGGAAGATTGGAAAGTGTGAATCTGGCTTATATGTAAGAATATAGGAGAGACTCACCATTCAATTTTCCTCTCAAAAGAAAGAGAAATAAATTCTCTTCAATTCGTTAATTTTAATCCCCATCTGAAAAGGTAAATAGTAATGGCTAAGACTCTCGAACAGAATGAAAAACAGGTTCACGTTGCTGATATCGTTAAGCACGGTGAAAAGCTGATTGTTCCTGAACAAATGAAGCTGGGCGATGCAATCGACCTGCTGAAACGTCGCCAGACCTACGAAGAAGAAGAAGTTGTGGTACGCCGTACTTACAACGTATTCCCGTGGGACGGTGCTCATGCTCTGATGCTGGCGCTGACTGAGCGTTACGGCTGGGCTGCTGCTGAAGCAACGCCTGGTTTCTTTGGCTCTAACCCTCCGCAGATGCTAGACGTCCAGGTTGGTTATGGTCAAACCAAAAAAGTACCATGGGGTCGTTTCTCTCTGCCTCAGGTAGAAGGTTTCGTGCAGTGTTCTGCACAGAAAAAAGATGGTCGTGTCAGTTTCGAACTGGTCGGCAAAGTTCTGCGTAAAGACGAACCAACTATCGAACTTCTGTTCGATACTGTTGAAAAGACCCTGCGCACCAACTCCATCTACATGGGTAAAGCGATTAAAATTCGCTTCCGTGATAACGATGGCGACCTGCTGGAAATGCCTGAGCCGGAATTCATGAACCTGAACGGTATTAGCCGTGATTCGCTCGTGTATTCTGACGATGTGCAAAACCTCATCGAAACTAACCTGTTCACTCCAATTGAACGCGTGTCTGACTGTATCGCCAACGATATGCCAGTCAAACGTGGCGTTCTGCTGGGTGGGCCATATGGTACTGGTAAAACCATGGCTGCAACTGTTGCTGCTGCTCTGGCTACCAACGTCGGTGTTACCTACGTTTACGTACCGCGCTCTGACGAACTGAGCGATGCGATTCAGTTCGCCAAGCAATACAGCGATAAAGCGTGTGTCATCTTCTGTGAAGATATTGACCGTGCTGTATCTGGCGAGCGTTCCGTTAAGATGGATGACATCCTGAACATCCTCGACGGTATCGACACCAAATCCAGCCGTATCATCACGGTGCTGACCACCAACCATCTGGAAAACATCAACCCTGCAATGCTGCGTCCAGGCCGTCTGGATGCAATCATTGATGTTACCGCGCCTGACGCGAAAGCAGTTGAAAAACTGGTTCGCCTGTATGGTCGTGATACTATTGCGGCTGATGCTGACCTGACTCTGGTCGGTGAAGCGCTGGCAGGTACTATTCCTGCGGTTATCGCTGAAGTCGTCAAACGTGCAAAACTGCACCAGTTGCAGTACCAGCAGCCAGGTACGATGATTGAAGAAATCTCGTCTCAGGCTCTGCTGGATTCGGCCCTGACTATCCAGGCTCAGCGTAAGCTGCTGGAAGAACAGTCTAAGCCGAAAGTTAAAGAACCAACCTTCAATGAAGTTATCGCTGCCGCAGTTGCTCCTGCAATTGCTGAAGGCGTTAAACGCATTGCTGGCGATGTCTCTGAAATGCACTCACAAATTGTCGGCTAATACCGGCAGTGGCGCTTGGAAGTATTCCCCCTAATTGGGGGAATATTTTCCAGTTACCATTGGAGGTATGTATGGAAAATGTTTATCAAGCTATCGATGGTAGCCAATACAAACGAATCTTCGTTGTAGGCGACCTACATGGCTGCTGGTTAGATTTAAACGAAGAGATGTATAAAGTACAGTTTGATACTCAAACTGACTTACTTATCTCTGTAGGTGATTTAATTGACCGTGGTACTCATAACATTGAGTGCTTAGAGTTATTGAATCAACCTTGGTTTAAAGCAGTAATGGGCAACCATGAAGAAATGGCGCTTAATGCTGTAACTGCTAAACCAAAGACCGCTGAAGCAGATATGCGATTCGCACACTGGTTCAGAAATGGTGGTACATGGTTTGTCGAGCAATCTGTACAAGATATTGATAAAACCATAGAACTATTTCATAAAGTAGCTCAGCTACCTTATCTCATTGAAGTCACTATCGATGACAAAAAAGTTATCATCGGTCACGCTGACTACCCATCAAATACCTACACCTTCGGTAAACCAGTAGACCTCACAGACGTAGTCTGGAGTAGGGATAGAATGGTTACAAACCAGAATGGTCGTAGCGTAGTCATTACAGGTGCCGATGAATTCTACTTCGGTCATACACCTGTCAAAGACCCCAAACAGTTTAAGAATCAAAACTATATTGATACCGGTGCTGTATTCGGTGGACGATTAACGTTGGTTCAAATCAAATAGACCACCTTCGGTGGTTTATTTGCTTATATTCCACTGTTTAGGTGCTCAAATGAAAATCCAAAAATTCGGTACAATTCGTTTTACACACACAGGTTTGCCTATCTTTGAAGGATTCATGTTTGCTGCTGAATCTGAAGAAGAACAACAAGCACTTCATGTATCAAAATCTTTTTATCTGCAAAAAGTAATGGAAGAGTTAGCTAAACATTTCGTTGATGTATACAACAGAAATGCAGCTAAGCTAGATGAATTAGCTGAAGGTGATATGGGCTATGACAAACCTATTGGTAGCCATACCAAATCACCAGTTGATATCGTCAATGAATTCCTTAGCAAAGCAGGTAAACCATGAACAACATCATTATGTGTTGGGTGCTGGGTATCCTATGGGTGATTGATGCAATCATCAAAACGGATTGGTCCATATACTTCCATTGAGGTGTATATGACAGATACAGCCAATATGGTCTGCATCGAACTGTCTTACGATTTCAGAATCGTACTGCCTGTCGAAAAAGGGCAGGAACTGCTTAGACTCTTGAGTGAAGCAGAGATGTACGACGAAACTCGTAATTATGGTAAAGGTCCAGACCAAATTCATGTAAAGCCAATGAACAAACGCATTCAGATGTGGTTCTTATCCAGAACCATGTATGACGTAGGTAAATTGGCTTTTCTAAGGGACGAAGATGCAACTGACTGAATGCCAAGATAAGGCAGCTAAAACATTCTTAGCATTTTTGGTTTCACCAAGTAAACATATGTGCATCTCTGGTCCTCCTGGAGTAGGTAAAACACATATGTTAGACCACATGATTGATATGCTTCCTAACACGGAACGTATCTGTAATATCATGGGGGCTGAACCACTAGTAGATATTAAACTAACTGCTACCACTAATAAGGCAGCAGAAGTATTACAAGAAAGATTTCCTAATCGTGATGTAACTACAATTCATTCATGTTTAGGTTTAACAGTAAGGGATGATTACCGTACAGGTAAAACCAATACTGTAAAAGGGAAGAACTTCTCCTATCTCCAAGATACTTTACTCCTTATGGATGAAGCATCTATGGCAGATACTCAATTACTGAAGCTCATAGAGGAAGCCACAAATAGAAACTGTAAAATAGTTTTTATTGGCGACCACTGCCAGCTAGCTCCAGTCTCAGAAAAAGAAAGTCCTGCATTTAATTCAGGATTTCTCACCTCATATTTGACCACTCAGGTTCGTACTAGTAATAGTCCTGACCTTACTGCTCTTAATACTCAATTAAGAGAAACAGTTGAAACGGGTGTGTTCAAACCAATTAGTCCAGTACCTGGTGTTATTGACTTTGTTAATGATGAAACCTTCCGTAGCCTTATGGATACTCATTTCATTAACCAGGAAACTCCCGGACACAAAATCCTCGCTTATACAAACAAACGTACCCAAGAATTCAATTCGTACATTCGTGAACAGAAAGGCTTACCACCTCATTTGATAGTAGGTGATACCGTTATCTCTAATAATTCTATCGAAGTCGGTTCATCCAGAACTAAGATTGAGAAAGAATATAGAGTTACTCAAGTAAGTAGTAGTGTTAATACCGATGATAAAGTGGGTATCCAATTTAGAACTGTAGTTCTGAATGGCAATCTCCATGTATGGGTTGCAGAAAATTATTCCCAGTTAGCTGGAAGTATTCGTGAAGCTGCTCGTATTAAAGATTGGGAAACGTACTTCTATCTGAAAAACAACTTTGCTGATTTACGAATTGCATACGCAGGTACTGCTCATAAATCCCAAGGCTCTACGTATCATACAGTCTATATAGACTTAAGTGATTTACGTGTATGTCGTGACCCACAAGAGTTAGCTCGTTTACTTTATGTAGCGACTAGTCGTGCAACTACTCGTGTGGTCTTTTATGGGAGTCTCTAATGGCTATTCCAATAAGACAAAACATTCAAGAACGTATTTATATTAAGAATGAATTAGTTAAGTTATTAACTAAAGCATACTCTGATTACGTTTATAAACTTGAAATGGCTCTCTGTACTGATAATGATACTCCATTTGGTTTTACCTATGATGGAAAAACATTTGGTGAAATGTATAAATCATACAGTATTGGTATTAAGGATGAACTCAGAGAACGTGCTGAAGAAGTTTGGATTGCAAAATCTAAACTAGCTAACGACCGACGTAAATTGGATGCTTACTTCGGTAAAGTTATGGCTCGTCTCAAAGACTGGGGTCAAATGTATGATGTCATTCCTGAATATCTGCATGAACCATACAGTCGTATGTTCGTAAATCCTCCTAAAAGAACACCCCAACATCTCAGACTAATTGTTTATCTGGATATCGAAACTAAGCAAATCATGGATTTTCATGTGATGTTTCGTCTGGTGGGATAATGGAAAGAGTATTCATCGTTCCTCTAACAGTCTTGGTAGAGTACAAGCTATTGAGAGGCCATTGGCCTGCAATACTCGATGAATGCAGGTTCATGGACCATGATGGCAAAAGGACTTATTTCCTTGAACATCGTCCACTGACTAATGAGATTCTTGAACTCATAGCTCAGTTGGCAACTTATGGAAAAGAGTATAGGCTTCTCAATCTTACTGATGAGCCACCAGAACCAATAGGATAGCTATGCGACATTTGATTTTTGAACCTTCCTCAAGGTTTCCAATCGCTATTCTGATTAAACCTCAACAACTTAGAAAGGCTGACATAGAGAAGCATTACATCATTCCTACTGGTTTAAGTAAGAAGATGTTTATTGCTTTTGACTTGGCTTACAACGGAAAGAAAGCCCCTGTCTCTCTACAGAAAGAATATCTAAATGAGGTACTTCCCGAACTATGTAATCTCCGTACAGAGTATATTCTCTGTACTGATACCGCATATTTCAAAACTCTAACCAAGAAGCAGAAAGCTGAACCCTATTACGGGTATGTACTTCCATGTGCAATCCCTGGGTTTGAGCATATCAATGTCATACTCTGCCCTAACTATGGTCAACTGTTTTATGACCCAAATGTACAAGGCAAAGTAGACTTAGCTTTGAAAGCCCTAACCGATACCATTTCTGGCTCCTACAACGAGCTAGGTGGCGATATTATTCATTCAGAGTACTATCCCAAGGGTATCGATGAAATCTCCGCATGGCTCGACTCCTTGCATCAATATCCAATCCTTGCTGCTGATATCGAAGCATTCGATTTGAAGTTCTATAAAGCAGGATTAGGTACTATTGGTTTTGCATGGGACAAGCATAACGGAGGTGCTTTTGCTATTGATTACACCAATACACCTGAAGATGCTCAGAAAATTCGTGGCTTAGTCAGGAATTTCTTTGAGACATACAAAGGTAAATTGATTTGGCATAACGCAGGTTATGACTTAACAGTTCTAATCCATCAGTTATGGATGAAAGGTCTATTAGACCAAGATGGTTTACTCAAGGGTCTGCATCTTATGTGCAGAAACTTCCATGACACAAAGATTATTGCCTACTTAGCAACAAATTCTTGTGCTGGAAATGAACTTGGTTTGAAAGCTCAATCTCATGAGTTTGCTGGCAACTATGCTCAAGACGATATCGAGGATATTACTAAAATCGATATAGATTCTCTGCTTAAGTATAACTTAACAGACTGTCTAAGTACTTGGTATGTAGCTGACAAACATGCTGACACTATGGTGTTAGATGAGCAATGGGATATCTATAACAATCTAATGCTCCCTTCTCTGAAGAATATTATTCAAATGCAATTAACTGGTATGCCTATTGATATGGCAGAAGTTAAGAAGCTGAAGGCAGCAATGATTAAAGAACGAGATGGCTACTTGAACGCTATTAAAGTGTTCTCTGTAGTAGACGTGTTAATTCATAGGCTACGACAGAATCATGTAGATACTCGTAATGCTTCGCTTAAAACCAAGCAGATAACTCTATCTGATGAAGAAACTCTCGCTATAGATTTCAATCCTAACTCCCATCAACAAGTACAGGAACTCCTGTATGAGATTATGGGATTACCTGTGATTGACTATACCGATAGTAAGCTCCCAGCAACTGGGGCTGAAACTCTTGAGAAACTCATTAACCATACTGACAATGAGAGATACAAATCTATTCTGGAATGTCTTATTAAGTATTCCAAGGTAGAAAAGATACTCTCAGCATTCATCCCTGCATTTGAGGAAGCACCTCTAGCAGAAGATGGAATGCATTATCTATTTGGTAGCTTCAACATTGGTGGAACTGTATCAGGACGATTAAGTTCTTCAAAGCCAAACATGCAACAGATTCCATCATCTAAGAGTCCTTATGCCAAACCAATTAAGAGATGCTTTAAAGCTGCTCCTGGTTGGCTACTCATTGGACTGGACTTTGCTAGTTTGGAAGACCGTATTTCTGCTCTTACAACTAAAGACCCAAATAAACTGAAGGTATACACCGATGGTTATGATGGTCACAGTCTACGAGCATTTGCCTATTTTGGCTCTCAGATGCCTGACATTATTGATTCTGTTGATAGCATCAATAGTATTCAGGAACTTTATCCAGTCTTTAGACAGGAGTCTAAAGCACCTACATTTGCACTTACCTATCAAGGTACTTATTTCACATTAATGGCTAACTGCGGCTTCTCTGAAGAGAAAGCTAAATCCGTTGAACAGAGGTATCACGAACTCTATTTCGTCTCTGACCAATGGGTTGATAAGAAGTTAGAACAAGCAACTAAAGATGGTTACATCACTGCTGCATTCGGATTAAGAATACGTACTCCATTACTCGGTAAAGTCGTATGGGGAACCAGTAACATGCCTTATGAAGCGAAAGCTGAAGGTAGGACTGCTGGTAACGCATTAGGACAATCTTGGTGTCTGTTAAATAACAGAGCAGCCAATGAGTTTATGGAACGTGTTTGGGCATCTAAGTATGCCAGAGTAATCCGTCCAGCAGCACACATTCACGATGCTCAGTATTATCTGGTTCCAGATGATATTGAGGTAGTGAAGTGGGTGAATGACAATCTAGTTGAGTGTGTCCAATGGCAAGACCATCCTGACATTTATCACGATGAAGTGAAGTTAGGTGGTGAGCTTAGTGTGTTCCACCCATCATGGGCTAATGATATTTCACTGGCTAACGGGGCTGATGAAAACCAAATCTTAGACACATGTGCAATAGGGTTAGATAAGTATCTTCACCCGGAGAAATATAAAAAATGACTTTTGCTACTGCTATTGATAATGCTCCTGCAATTCTGCAAGAAGCAAAGCGTTGTATTGGTGATAGAGCCAGTGAACGTGACCAAGATTCTGAACGTTCTATGGCGCGTACTGTAGCCTCATTCAATGCGATGTATAACCTGAACCTTACAGAGGAACAGGGTTGGATGTTTATGGTCTTCCTGAAGGCTGCAAGAGCCTCAGGAGGCTCATTCAAACTTGATGACTATGTAGATGGTGCAGCTTACTTTGCTTTAGCTGGAGAGTCTGCTATGCCAAGTTCTCAATTAGAATTACCACTGGAGTAATGATGCAAGTTAAATTAATTACTGTTACACCCGATGCTGAAAAAATTCTTGGGTATATTGCTCGTGTGTCTAATCCAGCAAACCAAGATAATCCTTCAGTAGCGGGGTTACTCAGTTATTGTATTAAACATGGTCATTGGAGTGTATTTGAACATGCTCACATGACTCTGGAAATTCAAACTACTCGTGCTATCTCAGCACAGATTATTCGTCATCGTAGTTTTACATTCCAAGAGTTTAGTCAAAGGTACGCTGAAGTAATTAAAACTCCTGAAGTGTTTGATTTGCGTTCACAAGATTCAAAGAATCGTCAGAACTCCATCGATAATATTCCTGCTGATTTAAAGCAAGACCTTCAAGCCAAGATTGAATCTCATAATGCAGATACTCAACGTCTGTATGAAGAGTTATTGGCTCAGGGAGTAGCTAAAGAATGTGCTCGTATGGTTCTACCAATGAGTTCCCCAACCACTATTTATATGACTGGTAATGTTCGTAGCTGGATTACATACATTCAGTTACGTAGTGCTAATGGTACTCAGAAAGAACATATGGATATTGCTTTAGCAGCAAAAGAAATTTTCAAATCACAGTTCCCAACTATTGCCGAAGCACTCGGCTGGAATGAGGAAGAATAATTATGTCTGTACGTCTTACTAATGATGCTCGTGACAAAATCATTGCAGCAGCAATGGATAAATCTGGTTTCCCTAAACGTCTGGAAGAAGCTAGAAACAATGTAGAAAAGATTAAAATGGAATGTTTAATCTCTGCATTTGGTGGACTTAAACCTTATCGTCGATTAGTTGAACGTTTCAATACTATTGTAGAGAAGGCTAAAGCATTACATGCTGAAGGTATCTTGGTTAAAAGTCCAAGAGATTACAGCACATGGAATGCAGATAAGATTAACATTGCAGGTATGAATGTATCTTACCCAAGACAATCAGTGCTCAGTAATCCAGAGTTTGAAGGACTCAAGTTTATTCGTTTAAATGATGGTGCTAAACCAACTATCACTGCTGATAATCCTTTGGTACAGAAATTCCTGGACGCAGAAAAAGTAGTAGAAGAGTTAGACTCTAGTCTAAGAAGCATCCAGGCTAATGTTAAAGCTGTTGTTTACAGCGTAAACACTACTAAACGTTTAGTTGAAGTATGGCCTGAAGCAGCAGAACTGATTCCCTCTGATATCGAAGTAGTTCGCGCAGCATTACCTGCAATCGACTTCGCTAATCTGAACGCATCTATTGGTATCCCTTCTGATAAGAAGGCGTAATCATGAAGTATTCCAATCCAAGCAACATTGCTTTATCAATGGCTGTTTGGTTGGCTCAAGATGATTACGATTATGTTGAGAAACCAAACTATATCTCAGCTACCAGCTTATTGAAAAGTGTTCGTCAGTTGATACTGACAGCACGTATAAATGGGGCTGGAGAGCAGCGAATTGATATAGCTACCCAAATCCCTAACCGTATGGGTACAGCCTTTCATGACGCGATTGAGAGAGCCTGGAAAGGTAATTACAAACAGTCATTAGAGTCTCTTGGTTATCCTAAGAGAGTGATTGAAGCAGTGCGTATCAATCCATCACTTGATGAACTGAATGATGACATCATTCCTGTATGGCTTGAACAACGTGTTGAAAAGGAATTCAAAGGTTGGACGATTGGTGGCAAGTTTGACATGGTACTTGAGTATCGACTCAGGGATGTTAAATCCACCAGCACGTTCACCTACATGAACAAAGCCAATGACGATAAGTTCCGTATGCAAGGAAGTATCTATCGTTGGCTTAACCCAGAACGGATTCGCCATGACCATATGTACATTGACTATCTGTTCACAGATTGGTCAGCAAATATGGCTAGAGCGAATAAGGATTACCCTCAACAGAAGATATTGGAATATCCAATACTCTTGAAATCCGTTAGTGAAACGGAGCAATATGTGTCCTCCAAGCTATCAGCTTTGGAACGATACAAGGATGCTCCTGAATCAGAATTGCCAGAGTGTACGGAAGAAGAACTATGGCGCTCTGAACCTGTCTTCAAATACTACAAAAACCCTAACTCAATGGGACGTAGTACCAAAAACTTTGATAATCAACATGATGCTAATCTCCGTCTGGTAGAAGATGGTGGTGTAGGCATCGTTGTCAGAGTTCCTGGGCAGGTTGTAGCGTGTAAGTACTGTGCTGCATATAACTCATGCAAACAGAAGGATAAGTACCTGGCATCTGGTGAACTCATTATCTAACTAGAGAGATGCAATGTTTGACTTATCAAGTGCTAACTATCATCCCATAAGTGAACAGATGGTTGATGTGCTCTGTAAAAAGACACTCAACCAGAATCGCTTATTCTTTAGGGTTCAGGTTAGTTACTTTATGGCTAAGATGGCAGCCAGTATGCGTGTCACACTGGATACCTTAGACCGAGGTAACTTGCCTGTTAACGTATATGTCCTGAACTTGGCTCCATCAGGGTCTGGTAAGGGACATTCAACTAATATCATTGAGGGTGAATTCTTGAACCAGTTCAAGAGAACATTCCTGAATGATACATTCCCATACTTAGCAGGGCAGAACTTAGTCGATTTAGCAGCCCAAAGAGCCAGTAAAAATGGTACTGACCCAGCAGATGAGTTAGTGAAACTGGAGAAGGAATTTGCTTCTACAGGTGCATTAGCATTCTCATTTGATAGTGGTACTGTACCTGCTCTAAAGCAACTTCGATATAAACTGCTTTTAGCTAATGCTGGTGCCGCATCATTCGAGTGTGATGAGTTAGGTAAAAACCTAATCTCTAACCTCGACTTACTGACTGCATTCCTTGAGTTATACGACCAAGGTTTAATCAAGCAAAAGCTGACTAAGAACACAGCCGAATCTCAACGAGGTGAAGAATTGGAAGGCAAGACGCCAACCAATATGCTTCTCTTCGGTACTCCAAACAGTTTACTGAATGGGGGTAAAGAAGAAGATGAGTTCTATGCTTTGCTTGTTGCTGGTTATGCTCGTCGTTGTCTGTTTGGATATTCTACCAAAGAAGATTTCCAACAGGAGATGACTCCA
>ERZ773269.176-NODE-176-length-73848-cov-5.569498_pt1 | contig 73848 bp, 64 predicted proteins | sample MGYA00511958_ERZ773269 | MGnify/ENA primary metagenome ERZ773269 (study PRJEB29015, sample SAMEA2737761) | human gut metagenome | biome: human gut; feature: human-associated habitat; material: faeces | place: China | collected 2012 ... | reverse complement strand
AGAGCACTTGACTTTTAATCAAGTTGTCCGGGGTTCGAATCCCCGCACGCTCATGCAGACAAGCAAGAACTTTAAAGGTTCTTGCTTTTTTTGTACTTTTATTTAATATTATGTATAAGAGATATTAGAGACGACAGGAGAGGCAACAGAAGTTATGAGCTAAACAATAAAAAGTACAAATGAGGATGAAGAGTTATGGGGAAAAAGAGAAGATACATCACAGGGCTTGATGGCATAAGAGCAATTGCGGTTATTATGGTACTGGCATATCATTTGAAGCTGGCTTTATTTAAGAGCGGCTTTCTTGGTGTGACAGTATTTTTTGTTTTATCAGGATATTTAATTACAGGCATACTGATTTCCGAAGTAGAAGAAGAAGGAACAATAGATTTGAAGAACTTTTGGTTGAGGCGTATCAGGCGTCTTGTTCCTGCAGTTATGTCAATGGCAGTTGTTATAATATTTGTCAGCGCAGTCGTAAACAGGATTATTTTTACAAAGGGCTGTAAGGATTTCCTGGCATCTGTTCTGGGATTTAATAACTGGTGGCAGATTTTTAATAAGGTATCTTACTTTGAAGCGGCCGGAGTACCGTCACCATTTACGCATTGTTGGTCACTGGCGATTGAGACACAATTTTATCTGATATATCCATTGATTCTTCTGGGAATCTATAAGTTAGTAAAAAGCAGAGAAGAGGGACGGGCAAAGAGAGGTCTTTTGTTTGCAGGAGTAACGTTGATGCTGGCGCTGATCTCAGTAATTTTGATGATTGTATTATTTGATCCACAGCAGGATGCCAGCCGGGTATATTATGGGACAGACACGAGAGCATTTTCTCTTCTTTTCGGTGCATTACTTGCAATTCTGTGGGATTATCGGATGGTTCCAAGAAGACTTTCAGCCAGTGTCAATATGGTTTTGGGCAGTGTGTCTTTTGCAGTGTTGCTCGTGATGACGATAGCAATCAATGGTTCCAGTAATTTCTGGTACAGAGGAGGACAATTTGTAGGAACAATTCTGACCGTGTTGGTTATCTATACAGTATTAGGACGAAAGACCTGGCTTAGCAGATTCTTAAGTAATCCAGTATTGAAATGGATTGGGGATCGTTCATACAGCATATATCTGTGGCATTATCCAATCATTTTGTTAATCAGTAAGGGGATAAAGGCATCCTGGTGGATTACATTGATTGAAATTGTATTAAGTGTTGTCCTGGCAGAGCTTTCTTATCGTTTTATTGAGACACCGATCCGCCATGGTATCATTGGGGAATATTTGAATATTTTAAGAAGCAGACCGAAATCCAGGCAGGAGAAGAAGCGCCAGGTACAGGTGGCAAGAAGAAGTTTAAAGGTAATGGCAGGCACATTTGTACTGACCGTGTCACTGATACTTTGCATGATATTTGTGCCGAAGAAAAATGCATTGGATACATTACAAAAACGTGAGGCAAAGGCAAAAGAGACCGTTAAGATGACGGAAGAACAACTTGCAAAGCAGAAAGCGAATGGTTCAGAGAGTGAAGATACCATCTGTACGGCTAATCTGACGGATGATGAGATTCTGGAAGGTTTAAATCTCCTGCTCATCGGGGATTCTATTGCAGTTGATGTGACAGATGATTTTTATGAAATGTTTCCAAACAGCGTCAGTGATACTAAAATCGGACGGATTACATCACTTGGTAAACAAGTTCTTGATTCCTACATTGATGAAAAGAAATGGGAAGGAGAAGGTGTCATATTTGCATCACTTTCGAACAGTCCGATCAATGGTGAACTTGAAGATATTCGGGAGAAGATAGGGAAGGATATGCCATTGTTTCTGACAACAGTCCGGATTCCGCATGATACGTTCGAAGAGGAAAGCAACAGCAAGATAAAAAAATTTGTAGAAGAAAATAATCATACATATCTAATCGACTGGTATGCTGCAAGCGAGGGTCATGATGAGTATTTTGATGCAGACGATACACATTTGCTCTCGGCAGGTGCGAAAGCATATGCAAACTGTATCAAGGAGGCTGTACTGGATGCATACAAGAAGGAGAATATCGAAATTCCTAAGTCAAGATTAGTTAGTAGTACAGACACAAGTACGGACAGCAGTAATGATAGTAGTACAAATGCAAGTACAGAATAGTTTTTATTTACTGAGAAAAAAGCATGTAAAACTGGTGTAAAGGCTGTAAACATGGTGTCAGATATTTAATAATAATCACTGATAGAATTCTAACAAGTAAGAAAAATATTTAACGCTTGACTTTATTATCAGACAGTTGTATTCTGAGGTTAAGTTGAAGGAAGGACTTGTGAGATACCACTATCATGTGAGACGCGACACATGGAATGATAGACTGGAGCCGAAGGGGCAAGCAGAAACTCTCAGGCAAAAGGAACGGGTCTGGACAACACTCTGGAGAACAATGGAAGGGATTGTACCGAAGAAGTAACTTACCTGCCATACACGCGAAGACCGGTAAGTAATCTTTCAGGTGAAAGGACAGAGGCAGATAAAAAATAATTAGTCTTAAGATTGTTAAGAAATTATTTTTTACCTGCTTTTTTTGTACCCTTTTTTAAAAATTTTTGGGGAAATTTGGAGGATGATTAGAAAATGAACATGGTTGAACAGGTAACAGATTATGTGAAGAACTATGACGAAGAGGTTGGAAAAGCAATTGAGTTGGAGCTTGGACGCCAGAGAAGAAACCTGGAGCTGATCGCATCTGAGAACATTATCAGCCCGGCAGTGATGATGGCTATGGCAACTGTACCGGCAAATAAATACGCAGAAGGATATCCGGGCAAGAGATATTATGGGGGCTGCGAGAATGTAGATATCGTTGAAAATCTGGCAATTGAGAGATTAAAAGAATTATTTGGCTGTGATCATGCATGTGTTCAGCCACACTCAGGAGCAAATGCAAACAATGCAGTATATCAGGCACTGATTAAACCGGGTGACACAGTAATGGGACTGAACCTGGCACACGGCGGACATCTGACACATGGATCACCGGTAAACCAATCCGGTATTTTATATAATTTTGTACCTTATAACATCAACGATGACGGAGTACTGGATTACGATGAGATTCGAAAACTTGCACATGAATGTAAGCCAAAGATGATTGTTGCAGGAGCTTCCGCTTATCCAAGAGAGATCCGATTCGATATCTTTGCAGATATTGCAAAAGAAGTTGGCGCTTATCTCTTCGTAGATATGGCACATATCGCAGGACTGGTTGCAGCAGGACTTCACCAGAATCCGGTTCCATACGCAGATGTAGTTACAACGACAACGCACAAGACACTGAGAGGACCAAGAGGCGGAGTGATCATGTGTAAGGAAGAACATGCAAAAGCAATTAACAAAGCAATCTTCCCGGGAACTCAGGGGGGTCCGCTGATGCATATTATTGCAGCAAAAGCTGTCTGCTTCGGAGAGGCATTGAAACCAGAGTTCAAAGAGTATCAGAAGCAGGTAGTGAATAACGCGAAAGCACTTGCAGATGCATTGATTGCAGAAGGCTTCAATCTGGTAAGTGGTGGAACGGATAACCACTTGATGTTAGTAGATCTTCAGAACATGAACATTACCGGAAAAGAACTTCAGAACCGACTGGACGAGGTTTACATCACAGTCAATAAGAACTCAGTACCAAATGATCCGGCAAGCCCATTTGTAACAAGTGGAATCAGAATTGGTACACCGGCAGTTACAACAAGAGGACTGAAGGAAGAGGATATGAAGATAATCGCAAAACTGATCAATATGACAGTGACAGACTTTGAGATAAAGGCAGATGAAATCAGAGATGAAGTTACAAAAATCTGCGAGAAATATCCATTATACGAATAAAATTAACGTGTCTATTAAGAATAAGAAGGAGGATTTGACATGGAGTTAAAAACACCACTTTATGATGCGCATGTGAAAGCAGGCGGTAAGATCGTTCCATTTGCAGGATATCTCTTACCGGTACAGTATGGAACAGGTGTTATCACAGAGCATATGGCAGTTAGAGAAAAAGCGGGACTTTTCGATGTGTCTCATATGGGAGAGGTATTGTGCCAGGGAAAAGATGCACTTGCAAACCTGCAGAAGCTGCTGACAAATGATTTTACTAACATGGTAGATGGGCAAGCAAGATACAGCCCGATGTGTAACGAGAATGGTGGAACAGTAGATGACCTGATCGTATACAAACGTGGAGACAATGATTACTTTATCGTAGTAAATGCGGCGAACAAAGATAAAGATTATCAGTGGATGTTAGACCATCAATTCGGAGAGGTCACATTTACAGATGCATCTTCTGAGTATGGACAGATTGCACTTCAGGGACCGAAAGCAATGGAGATTCTGAAGAAATTAACGGCAGAAGAGAACATTCCAAAGAAATATTATCATGCAGTATTCGATACAGAGGTAGCTGGAATCCCATGTATCATTTCCAAGACAGGATACACAGGAGAGGACGGAGTCGAGTTATATCTGGCAAGTGAAAACGCTGAGAAAATGTGGGATGCACTTTTAGAGGCCGGAAAAGACGAAGGGCTGATTCCATGTGGACTTGGAGCCAGAGATACACTTCGTATGGAAGCAGCAATGCCGCTGTACGGACATGAGATGGATGATGAAATATCACCACTTGAGACAGGCCTGAAATTTGCAGTCAAGATGGGAAAAGAGGAAGACTTCATCGGAAAGAAAGCCATGGAAGAGCGTGGTGAGCCGAAGATTACAAGAATCGGACTCAAAGTAACTGGAAGAGGAATTATCCGTGAACATCAGGATATCTATATTGGAGAAAAGAAAATCGGACATACAACAAGCGGAACACATTGTCCGTTCCTGGGATATCCAATCGCAATGGCATTAGTAGATGCCGGAAGTGTAGAGATCGGTAATAAAGTAGAAGTAGATGTAAGAGGACGTAAAGTCGAGGCAGAAGTCATAGCACTGCCATTCTACAAGAGAGCGAAATAAGTTTTGTTGAAGGATTAAAAAAGAGAATATATAAAAAAGGAGATTATTAAGATGGAAATCAGAGAAGGATTATTATATGCAAAATCACATGAGTGGGTAAAAGAAGAAGGAGATGTTGTTACAATTGGTCTTACAGACTACGCACAGTCTGAGCTTGGAGACTTAGTATTTGTAAATCTTCCTGAAGAGGGAGATAGCGTATCCGTTGGTGAGGCATTTGGTGATGTTGAGTCTGTAAAGGCTGTTTCCGATGTATATTCACCGGTTTCCGGAGTTGTGTGTGAGATTAACGAGGAGCTCTTAGATGCACCGGAATCTATCAACGGAGCACCATATGATGCATGGTTTATCAAAGTAAAAGAAGTATCTGAGAAAGAGGAATTATTATCCCCATCAGAATACGAGGCATTTGTAGCAAGCGAGCAGTAAGACAAAGACGGGAGGTGTACGGCATATGGGAAGCTATGTACCGAATACGTTAGAAGAACGTCAGGAAATGTTAAAAGAAATCGGATACAGTTCTATCGAGGATCTGTTCGCACATATTCCTGATGAGGTTAAGATCAAAGGCGGACTGAATATTCCGGAAGGAAAGTCAGAGCTGGAAGTCCGCAGAGAGATGGAAAATATTGCATCAAAGAATCAGGTATTTAAGACCATTTTCCGAGGTGCAGGAGCATACAGACATTTTATTCCATCTATTGTGAACAGTGTGATTTCAAAAGAAAATCTGCTGACAGCATATACACCGTATCAGGCAGAGATCAGTCAGGGAATCTTACAGTCTATTTTCGAATATCAGACAATGATCTGTGATCTGACCGGAATGGACGTGTCCAATGCCTGCGTGTATGACGGTGCCGAGGCGGCAGCAGAAGGTGTGGCAATGTGCCAGGAGAGAAAGCGTAAGAAAGCATTTATTTCCGCAGCGATCCTGCCGGATGCAATGTCAACAATCAAGACATACTGCCATGGAAATGGAATGGAGATCGTGGAGATTCCGGAAAAAGACGGAGTGACAGATCTCGACTATCTGAAAGAACATATTGATGATAAGACCGCATGTGTCTACATCCAGCATCCGAATTATTATGGAAATCTGGAAGACGCACAGGCAATCGGTGAGGTTGCACATGGTGCGGGAGCAAAATATATCATGGGTGTGAACCCAATCTCTCTTGGAATCATCAAGACACCTGCAGAGTACGGCGCAGATGTAGCAGTCGGAGACGGACAGCCACTGGGACTTCCACTTGGATTTGGAGGACCATACCTTGGATTCATGGCAGCCACAGAAGGTATGATGAGAAAGCTTCCGGGAAGAATTGTCGGTCAGACAGAAGACCACAATGGAAAAATCGGATATGTATTAACACTTCAGGCAAGAGAGCAGCATATCCGCAGAGAAAAAGCTTCCAGTAACATTTGTTCCAATCAGGCACTTTGCGCGCTGGCAGTTGGCGTGTACATGTCGGCTATGGGAAGTGAAGGAATCAAAGAAGCAGCGCTTCAGTCTACTTCCAAAGCACATTATCTGGCAGCAGAGCTTGATAAGATCGGATTCAAAGTAGAGAATAAGGGAGAATTCTTCCACGAATTTGTAACTGTATCTGAAAAATGTCCTTGCGAGGCATTAAAGGCGCTGGAAGAGCATGGAATCCTGGGAGGATATCCACTTGGAAACCATCGAGTATTATGGTGCTGTACAGAGATGAACACAAAAGAAGAGATGGATGAAGTTATCCGCATTTTAAAGGAGGTGTAGAGCATGTTAGTATTTGAAAAAAGCAGAGCCGGACGAGGCATGAGCATGCTCCCAGCCTGCGACGTAGAAATCAAAAAACCTGGTGAGAAGGATGCAAGACAAAAAGAGCTTCATCTTCCGCAAATGTCTGAGAATGACCTTTCCAGACACTATACAGAACTGGCAAAGAAATCCCATGGAGTCAATGATGGTTTCTATCCACTTGGATCTTGTACGATGAAGTACAATCCGAAAATTAATGAAGACATGGCAGCATTGCCTGGATTTACCCAGATTCATCCGTTGCAGCCAGAACATTCTGTACAGGGATGCCTGGAAGTTCTGAAAAAATCCGAAGAATACCTGTGCGAGATCACAGGAATGGACGGTATGACATTCCAGCCTGCAGCAGGAGCTCACGGAGAGTTTACAGGTCTGATGCTCATTAAGGCATATCATGAGAGCAGAGGAGACGAGAAGAGAACGAAAATCATTGTACCGGATTCTGCGCATGGAACCAACCCGGCCAGTGCTACAATGGCAGGCTATAAGGTAGTCAGCATTGCATCTGCACCGGACGGAGGAGTAGATCTTGAAGCATTAAAGGCAGCATGTGGAGAAGATATTGCAGGACTGATGCTGACAAATCCGAACACCGTTGGATTGTTTGACAAAAATATTTTAAAAATTACAGAAATCGTACATGAATGTGGTGGACTTTGCTATTACGATGGAGCAAACCTGAATGCAGTTATGGGAACTGTAAGACCTGGAGATATGGGATTTGATGTTATTCATCTGAATCTACATAAGACATTCTCAACACCTCATGGAGGCGGAGGTCCGGGAAGCGGACCGGTTGGCTGCAAGAGTATGTTGCTGCAGTTCCTGCCATCCTACAGAGTGGTAGAAAAAGAAGGGGCTCTGGCAATGGAGAAAGCTGAGCATAGCATCGGTGAGATGAAAGAATTCTACGGAAACTTCCTTGTAGTTGTCAAAGCACTGACATATCTTATGACACTTGGAAAAGAAGGAATTCCGGAGGCAAGCCAGAACGCAGTTCTGAACGCGAACTATATGATGAACAAGTTAAAAGACCTCTATACAATGGCATATGATGAGGTATGCATGCATGAGTTTGTTATGAGTCTGGAAGATCTGAAGAAGAAAGCAGGCGTATCTGCAATGGATATCGCAAAAGGACTTTTGGATAACGGAATCCATCCGCCTACAATGTACTTCCCATTAATCGTACATGAAGCGTTGATGGTAGAGCCGACAGAGACAGAGTCAAAAGAAGTACTGGATCATGCAATTGAGGTATTTCGTAAGCTTTACAATGACGCACTTGAAAATCCGGAAAGCCTGCTTCAGGCACCAGTGACAACACCGGTCACAAGAATGGATGAGGTTGAGGCAGCAAGACATCCGGTATTGAAATATGAGTTTGAATCATAATTCGTAGATGTAACAACAAAAATTGAAAAAGAATAGGATAAGGGGATCGCATATGGTAGAGAAGATTACTTACATTGAGAGCGGTCAGTTTCATCCATATAAAAACCTTGCAGTGGAGGAGTATTTACTCCTCCACTGTGAGCCTCAGGAATGTATTTTATATTTGTGGCAGAATCAGAATACCGTTGTAATCGGAAGAAATCAGAATGCCTGGAAAGAATGTAAAGTTGAAAGTCTTGAGGAAAATGGAGGACATCTGGCACGTCGTCTTTCCGGTGGCGGAGCGGTATATCATGACCTGGGAAATCTGAATTTCACATTTCTCGTGTCAAAAGAAAATTACAGCATTGACAGACAGTTGGAAGTTATTGTCAAAGCAGTGCAAAAGTTAGGTGCAAAAGCGGAGAAGTCCGGAAGAAATGACATTTTGATTGATGGAAAGAAATTTTCCGGAAATGCATTTTATGAGCAGGAGAAGCATTGCTATCATCATGGAACATTGATGATGAATGTGAACAAAGAGATGCTATCCAAGTATCTGACTGTATCAAAGGAAAAATTACAGTCCAAAGGTGTGGACTCTGTAAAATCAAGAGTGACTAATCTGGTGGATTACATACCGGATCTGACATTGGAAGCATTGAAAAAAGCACTTCGTGAAGCATTTGAAGAAGTCTATGGCCTGACATCGAATGAGTGTAAGATGGAAGACCTGGATCAGAAAGAAATCGAAATGAGGACGAAACATTTTTCCTCCTGGGACTGGCGCTTTGGACGGAAAATTGATTTCCAGTATGAGATATCAAAGAGATTTTCGTGGGGGCAGATGAATATTCAGTTCCAGGTGGATAAAGGAAAGATTTCTGATGTCAATGTGTACTCAGATTCGCTGAAACCTATGACGATCGAGAAGCTTCCGAAGTATTTAAAAGGTATCCGTTATCATAAGAAGAATATTTGCTCGGAGCTTAGACTTTACTGGGCTGAGGACAAGCAGGAAGAAGAGATGATAGCAGATATTATCGAGTGGATAAAAGAGGAAGAACTCTAGCAGAAAAAATGTCTTTCCGAATTCAATTCAAGTGTTACATCCAGTTGAACGAGGTGGAAAGATATGAAAGAAGTTGTGGAAAAAGACACTGCCATCTGGCAGTATTGTGGATAATTACAGGAGGACATCAGTATGAGTGAGAAATATGATGTAATCGTGATCGGTGCCGGACCGGGAGGATATGTGGCTGCTATTAAGGCAGCGAAGCTTGGATTTAAAACGGCTGTTATTGAGGCAAGAGAAGCAGGTGGAACATGTCTGAATCGAGGATGTATTCCGGCAAAAGCAATGATTCATGCTGCAGAGGTATATAGAAGCGCAAAAGAGTGTGAGCGCTTTGGTATCCATGCAGAAAATGTAACATTTGATTTTGAAAAAATATTTGAATATAAAGAAGAGACAACAAAACAGCTTGTTCAAGGAGTAGAAGGACTTTTTAAAGGCAATGGTGTAGATCAGATTGCCGGAAAAGGAACCCTTCTTCCAGATAAGAAAGTAAAAGTTGTGTCTGAAAGCGGGGAACAGGTGCTGGAAGCAGAGCATATCATTCTGGCAGCAGGATCTAAGCCGTTGATCCTGCCGATTCCGGGTATGGATCTTCCGGGAGTCCTGACCAGTGATGAACTGTTCCGTATGAAGAGTGTGCCGGAGAGCCTGACAATTATCGGTGGCGGAGTTATCAGTGTGGAATTCGCAACGGTTTACGCAGAACTTGGCTGTAAGGTGACAATTCTTGAGGCACTTCCGAGAATTCTTCCGAATATGGATAAGGAGATTTCTCAGAATCTGAAATTGATTTTGAAAAAACGAGGCATTGATATTCACACAGCTGCTGCAGTACAGGGCGTAGAGGCTGAAGGTGACCAGTATATCTGCAAATATATTGAGAAAGAAAAAGAACAGAGTGCAGCTTCTCAGTATGTACTTTGTGCAGTTGGAAGATGTCCGAATACAGATGGTCTTTTCTCAGAAGATGCTACACCAGAGATGAACCGTGGACGTGTCGTTGTCAATGAGAAATTTGAGACAAGCATTCCGGGTGTCTATGCAATCGGAGATTTGATCTTTGGTGCACAGCTCGCGCATGCAGCAAGTGCCCAGGGTATCCAGGTTGCAGAGCAGCTTGCAGGAAAAGAAATCTCTGTCGATGTCAATATAGTTCCAGGCTGTGTATACACAGATCCGGAGATTGCATCTGTCGGTATGACAGAGGATGAAGCAAAAGAAAAAGGCATTGCTGTTAAAGTTGGTAAGTTCATTATGAGTGCCAATGGAAAATCTCTGATTACAAAAGAAGAGAGAGGATTTATCAAAGTTGTTGCGGAAGAAGAGAGTGGCGTGATCGTAGGAGCACAGATGATGTGTGCAAGAGCGACAGATATGATTGGTGAATTCGTAACAGCAGTTGCCAATAATATGACAGTATCACAGCTTCTGAAAGGTATGCGGGCACATCCGACTTACAATGAAGGAATCGGAGAAGCGCTTGAAGAGCTGGAAGGCGGAGCAATTCATGTAATGCCGAAGAAAAAGAAATAATTTTCTATAACTTTGAAGAAGAGGAACATATATGGGAAGTATTTTTGATATTTTAGGACCGGTCATGGTCGGTCCATCCAGTTCCCATACAGCGGGAGCTGCCAGGATCGGTTATACGGCCCGGCAGCTTTTTGGCGAATCTGTGAAAAAAGCAGAAGTATATCTTCACGGGTCATTTGCCGCTACGGGGAAAGGGCATGGTACGGACCGTGCGATTATTGCAGGTCTTCTTGGAATGAAACCAGATGATCTGAGAATTCCGGTGGCATTTGAGGAAGCCAAAAAAGCTGGAATGGAATTTACGATTGCAAATAAGGAATTAAAAAATGCACATCCGAATACGTCCAGAGTGATTATGGAAAATGCTGATGGAAGAAGGATGGTCATTCAGGCGTATTCTATCGGCGGAGGTCGGATCCGTGTCAGCAATCTTGACGGAATTGAAGTCGATTTCAGCGGAGAAAGTAATACGTTGATCGTTCGCAACCAGGACAGACCAGGATGTATTACGGAGGTCAGTGCGGCGCTCAGTAAAGAGAAGATTAACGTAGCGACGATGCAGGTGTTCCGTCATAAGAGAGGCGGAAGTGCGGTCATGGTTGTTGAGACAGACCAGCCGATTCCACAGAATGTGGTGACAGAGTTGAAAAAGAAAGAAGATATTCTGGAAGTGATCTCGCTGAATCTGGAAGAAAGGGGGGCTTAACATGGCATATCAGGCAGTGGAAGAAATACAGAACCGATGCGAAAAAGAGAGCATTCCTTTCTGGAAAGCAGTGCAGTTAGAGGACTGTGAGGAAAATGGAATTACAGAAGAAGAATCCTGGCAGCAGATGACACTGATGTGGACCCGGATGAAAGAAGGCGTAGATGCATATAATCCTTCTGAAATATCCAGAAGTGGTCTGGTAGGAAAAGAAGGCGGCCTCATGGATGAGTATCGTCAGAATGAAAAGCCACTTTGTGGTGATTTTGTGTCAAAGGTGATTGCAAATGCGTTAAAAATGGGATGCAATAATGCCTGCATGAAACGTATCGTTGCAGCACCAACGGCAGGGGCATGCGGTGTTATGCCTGCAGTTCTTGTCACTTATTTCAGGGAGTATGGCGTAGAGGAAGACCGTATGATCGAAGCTATGTATGTGGCAGCAGGAATCGGACAAGTCATTGCAAACCGAGCATCTCTGGCTGGGGCATCTGGTGGATGTCAGGCAGAGATCGGATCTGCATCGGGAATGGCTGCAGCGGCAATATGTTCGGTGCGCGGTGGCAGCGAAGCCCAGATGGGATATGCCTGTGCCATGGCACTGAAAAACCTTATGGGTCTTGTGTGTGATCCGGTAGCCGGACTTGTCGAAGTTCCATGCGTAAAGAGAAATGTAGGCGGTGCAGTGAACGCATTGGCTGCAGCAGACATGGCACTGGCAGGAATCATCAGTCAGATTCCGGTAGATCAGGTGATTGACGCTATGGGAGAAGTCGGAATCAAGATGGATGTAAGCCTTCGCGAGACAAGCCTTGGAGGAGTGGCAGTAAGCCCAAGAGGAATTGAGATTGCGGAGAAGCTTGGAATGTAAAGCAGAAATTTCTTGATACGAATAATATAGATAACTGTTTCACATCTGGAAAACGGTTATCTATATTTTTGTATAAGGAAGGTTTTAACTGTTGTGTTGCTTGAATTATGATTATAAATCCGTTAAAATTAGTCGTAGAAAGTCATAGAATAGCTATAATTTAGAACAAAGATTTCAAATTACAAAGGAATAGGGTGTAAAATGAATAATTTTGAAAATGCAAGAATATTAAAAGCATTTGGGGATGAGCGCAGACTAGATATATTAATGGAACTGCAAAATGGGGAAATGGGAGCCAGCGAGTTAATTGAAAAATTGAATATTGGGCAATCTACCCTGTCTCACCATATGCGTATTTTATGTGATTCAGGGATTGTTCAGATGAAAAAAAGCGGAAAATGTGTTTATTATTCTATAAGTGAAGAAGGGCGGAATCATATCATCAATATCATAGATGCTCTTACGAAGATAAACGGTTATAGTGACAGAAGGAGAAAGTAAAATGACAAAAGAACAGGTGTTGGAAGAATTCGATAAAGGATATGATTGCTGCCAGGTTGTGTTTCGTTACTGGGCGGAGAAGTTGAATATGGATACGGAGCTGGCTTATAAGGTGTCATCAGGATTTGGAGCAGGTATGTTCCAGGGAGAGACATGTGGTGCAGTTATTGGGGCATATATGGCATTGGGTTTAAAATATGGTAGTACATTGCCAAGTCCGGAAGGTGATGAACAAAGAGTAGAATCTATCATAAAAGATGTTGAATTTAGAGAAAAATTTTTACAAAAATATAATTCTACTATGTGCAGAGAACTTATGGGTGCAGATTTTGCGACAAAAGAAGGAGCACAGAAAATAAAAGAAGAACAAAAAATGATTACGTTTTGTCCACAGTTGGTTGCTGATATAATAGATGTGCTGGAAGAAATTATACATATATAGAAATGATAAATATATAAATAAAATTATAGAAATAAACAATGTAAAATTACATCCGATAACTTGACTTTGTATAATAAAATCTTTATTCTTTTTTATAGACATATTCACATATGTAGATATATAAATAAAAGGAGGAAAAAGATGAAAAGACTAGCAGTATTATTAGCACTTGTTATGACTGTAGGATTAGTCGGATGTGGAAATTCCGGTACACAGTCAAAGACAGAGTCAAAAAGTGACACAAAGGAAGAGGCAACAACAGAAGAAGCATTTGAAGGAGAGTATATTGTCAATGCAGATTATGTAAAAGAGAATCTGGATGATATTATTCTTGTTGATGCAAGAGGCGAGGATGCCGCTAATAAAGAGACAATCAAGGGAGCAATTCCGATTGCATGGCAGTATCTGGCTACATGTGAGGACGGAAAATCAGGAGATGCGAATTGGGGATGCATCCTTGATACAGAGCGCTTAAGTGAGCGTTTAGGAGAAAAGGGTCTTGATCCTAATAAAGAAATAGTATTATTTGCAGCAGCTCAGAATGGCTGGGGAGACGATGGACGTATTGCATGGGAATTAATCGCAGCAGGTTATAAAGATGTAAAAATGGTTGATGGTGGTTTTGATGCACTGAAAGAAGCCGGAATTGAGACTGCAAAAGGTGGAAGTGAGCCGAAAGCAGTTGATGTGAAGATTGATTCTATCGATACAACACATGTGATCAATACAGACGAATTAAAAGCAAATTATGACGATTATAAAGTTGTTGATGTACGTGCAGATGAAGAATATGATGGTGAGACATTATATGGAGAAGCTAAAGGTGGTCATTTACCAGGAGCGATTCATATTCGTTACACAGACTTATTTCAGAAATCAGGTATGTTAAAGAGTAATGCAGAGATTACAAAAATGTTTGAAGATGCAGGTATTACAAAAGATGACAAGGTTGTAACATACTGCACAGCCGGAATCAGATCTGGTTATATGCAGTTGATTCTGGAAATGTGTGGCTTTAAAAATACACAGAATTATGATGAGTCTTATTATCGTTGGTGTGCAGTCGAGGATGTAGAGAAGTAGATGAATAAAAAAACAATAGCAAGGATTATATTAGGCCTGGTAATAGTGCTTATTGTGGGATTATACATCCTGAATCCACAGGTGAACTCAAAGATTAATTACATATTTATGTTATTTAGTTCTATGAGCGTGGAGAGTATTATTGGTTATATAAGATCATTTGGTCCATATGCCGTTGCAGTATCATTCTTTTTAATGGTGTTTCAGTCTGTTGCAGCCCCGCTTCCGGCATTTTTAATTACCTTTGCCAATGCAGCAATCTGGGGATGGTGGAGAGGTGCAATCCTGTCATGGAGCAGTGCAATGGCAGGCGCAATCCTTTGCTTTATGATTGCAAGAATTGCAGGGCGTGACGTTGTGGAAAAACTGACCACAAAGTTTGCGATGGACAGTATCGAGCAATATTTTGAGAGATACGGGAAACATACGATTTTGATATGTAGATTATTACCATTCGTTTCTTTTGATTTTGTCAGCTATGCAGCAGGACTGACATCTATGAGTATGGCAGCGTTCCTGATAGCAACAGGAATTGGCCAGCTTCCTGCAACTATTGTATATTCTTATGTTGGCGGAATGCTGACTGGAAGTGTAAAAATGCTAGTAACAGCATTGTTATTGATATTTGCACTGTCTGTATTTGTAGCACTTGCGAAAAAGATATACACAGATAAACATTCTAAATAAAAAAGCCTCACTAAGAGCATATTCTTATTATGTGAAGGGACCGGAAAATCCGGCCCCTTCTTTAAGATTTATCAATAGGGAAATGAAAACGTCTCATTCATATAGCTGATTTTCATTAAATCAGCTCCAGGTATGCAGCACACAGTTCTAATGTGTTCATCAGACCTTTGATATGTGTGCGCTCCATACCGTGGGAAGCCTGTACGCCAGGTCCGATAAGGGCAGCGCGTGTGTCATATCCTGCTCTCCATAAAGCCAGTGCGTCTGAGGTGTAACGTGGATAAATATCAGTAACTGCATCAAGATTATATTTTTTAGCAAGATTTACAAGTCTGGTTGTCATCTCGTAGTCGAATGGACCAGAGGAATCTTTTGCACAGATGGATACCTGCTCTTCTGTACAGGTCAGGTCAAGTCCAACGCATCCCATATCTACAACGAGCAATTCTTTAATATCTTTTGGAAGAGTTGCTCCGCCGTATCCGATTTCCTCGTGCGTTGAGAAACAAATATATGTCTTATGCTTTGGTTTTATGTCGTTGTCTTTCATGATTTTTAAAAGTGTAAGCTCCAGCGCGGAACAAGCTTTATCATCGATGAAACGAGATTTCAAGAATCCGCTTTTTGTAAATGTTGTCTTAGGGTCGTAGCATACGAAATCTCCTGCATGAATTCCGAGCGCTTCTACATCTTCTTTCGAGTGAACAATCTCATCGATACGAACGGCCATGTTCTGCTCATCTCTGTCTCTTGTAGATGCATCCGGGAATACGTGAACTGCCGATGACAGGGAAAGAATGGTTCCAGTGTAAACTCTTCCGTCTCTTGTGTGGATGTTACAGTACTCACCGTCCAGAGATGGAAGAAGTGGTGATCCGATGGAAGTAATCATCAACATTCCGTCAGATGTAATAGAGCGGACCATAAGTCCCAATGTATCTACGTGTGCAGACAGAGCAATTGGCTCAGAGTCATCTTCACCTTCTACGGTTACAATAACATTACCAATATTGTTCTTATAAACAGGATACCCCAGTTCTTTTACTGTATCGATCAAATAGTCAGTTACTTTTGCTGTAAATCCACTGGTACTGTCGATGGACAGAAGAGAAGTTGCTGTGTCGATCAGATAATTCTGATATTGTTCAAAATTCATAGTAAAACCTCCAATATTAAAAAGTTGTTATTGCAATTTGTCAATCACCGTGGTATATTTAAACCACAAATCCTATTGTTAACAATCTACAATAAACAAAACAAATTGTCAAGTCTTAATAGTAAAATTGTAAGACTTGAGTAAACCAAGGAGGAACAAAAGAAAAATGAAAACTTTAATTTCAAGTACAGAGGGTCTGTTGTTTGTAATTTTACTTATGGTAGCATTCTCACTTTGGCTTCAGAGGTACAAGGTATTCCGTTCACTGGGACCAGTACTGACAGTTGTAATCATCGGAATCGTACTTTCTAACACACATGTTGTGCCGATATCACATGATTTGTACAGCTCAATTTCTACTTATTGTGTACAGGCAGGAATTTCCATCTGTCTGTTAAGCATGAATGTGACAGAGCTTAAGAAGCTGAATCGTCAGCCGGTTATTGCTTTAGTATCTGCAATCTTCTCCGTATGTATCGTGGCAATTGGTCTTGGTATCATCTTTGCACCACAGATTACAGAAGGATGGAAATGTGCAGGAATGTTCGTAGGAACATACACAGGAGGAACACCGAACTTAACGGCAATTGCGACAGGAGTTGACTGTTCAAGAGAGACACTTGCAGCAGCAAATGCAGCAGACTATGTAGTATCTACACCACTGATGGTTCTGATGTTTGCAGCACCGGCTATTTTCAAAGCTTCTAAGAGATGGAATAAATTATGGCCATACTCATTTACAGAGGAAGAGCTTGATGAAGGTGAGCATAAGCCACTGATGTCTGACAAAGAATGGTCCATCAAAGATATAGCATGGCTTCTTACAATCGGATTTGGTGTAGCATTTATTACAACAGCAATTGCACAGCGCATTTTCCCTGATACATTCTGGAAAGCAGGAAGACTCCTTATGGTTACAACAATTTCTATCTGTCTTGCACAGTTAAAACCAGTGAAGAAACTTCGTGGTAACCTGGACCTTGGACTTTTCATTTCCCTGTGCTTCCTTGCAACAATCGGATTTGCAGTAGATTTAAGAGAGTTCGTAGGATCAGCATTTATGATGACATTATATGTATTCCTGATGTTAATCGGATGTACAATATTACATTTCCTGATCTGCCGTTTGTTCAAGATCAAATACGAGTATGTACTTCTTTCTATGGTAGGATGTATCGTAGACGGACCGACAGCATCTCTGACAGCAGCAGGTGGAAACTGGAAATCACTGATTAATGTCGGATTGATCATGGGAGTTATCGCCGGAGCATGTGGAAACTATGTCGGAATATTTGTCGCCTATGTGGTTAAGGCTATATGCGGCCTATAGGCTTGTAAGTGGCAGTATATAGCAAAAAAATATCAGTAAAGAGTTTCCTTTTCTACATTTGTTATGCTATGATTAAAGAAATCAAAAATATTGCGCATTGTATGAAAACAACTGCTGGGAGCAGAATGATATTATATGTAGTAAGGAAATGAAATCATATGGCAAAATTAAGATATCGTACATTGAGAGAAAATGTTGTAGATGAAATTCGGATGAAAATCTTGAACCGGGAATATGAACCGGGAATGCGAATCGTAGAGCAGAACCTGTCCGATGAACTTGGAGTAAGTCGAGGACCAATCAGAGAAGCTTTGCGTCAGCTGGAACAGGAAGGACTCGTAGAATATGTGAGAAATGTTGGATGTTCGGTCAAGCAGGTTACATTGGAAGATATTTATGAAATCTATCTGCTTCGTGCAACTTATGAGCAGGTAGCAGTTCGAACATATGAGGGACAGCTTTCCGATGAAGATCTTGCACAGATGGAATCCATCGTGGAAGAGATGAAGATTTTTGGTGAGGATGATTTAGGGGATCTTGTAGATTGTGATTGTAGGTTTCACCAAGTAATCGTCGAAAAAGCAGGTCTGAACAGACTTCTGAAAGCCTGGACCGAATTGAATTACGGCAATATTGTCTGCTATTTTGCCGGAAATTCGGACCGGAAGGAAGCGGCAAACCGGCAGCATGATATTCATGAACGACTTTTGAATGTATTTAGGAGTAAAGACGAAGAGACAATCTGCAACGCAATTTCGGAGCATTATATGAAGACAGTAAAGCGTCTGATAAAAGAGGGATCCATGTCAGACGAAAGTTTTAAATATAAAGTGTAGAAGTATATGAATTGAATGAAAGATGCCGGTCCATGGGGGGACGGCATCTTTTTTGTGGAGGTTTAAGTATGGAACGTAAAAATATGTGGGAACACTATACGGAAGAGCAGGAAAGAGAACTGGAGGAACTGGCAGTCAGATACAGAAAATGTCTGGATCAGTCCAAGACGGAGAGAGAGTGTGTGACACTGTCCATTGCAATGGCAGAGGAAAAGGGATATCAGAATATTGAGGACTGTATCCGTGAGGGTGTGACACTGAAAGCCGGGGATAAGGTTTATGCACAGTATATGAAGAAAACGCTGGCACTTTTCCACATAGGAACAAAACCGCTGACAGAGGGAATGAACATTTTAGGTGCACATGTGGATTCACCGAGACTGGATGTAAAACAGAATCCATTATATGAAGATACACAGATGGCATATCTGGACACACACTACTATGGCGGTGTGAAAAAATACCAGTGGGTGACGATTCCTCTTGCAATTCACGGCGTTGTTGTGAAAAAAGACGGAACAGTCGTGCCGGTCGTTATCGGTGAGAAGGAAGACGACCCGGTATTCGTAATCTCTGATCTTCTGATACATTTATCCCAGGATCAGCTTGAAAAGAAAGCAAGAATCGTGATTGAGGGCGAAGGTCTGGATCTTCTGGTTGGAACAAAACCGGTAAAAAATGCAGATAAAGATGAGAAAGAAAAAGTACGCGCGTGGGTAGTTCGTTATCTGAAAGAAGCTTATGATATAGAGGAGGAAGATTTCCTCTCTGCAGAGCTTGAAATCGTGCCGTCAGGAAAATCCAGGGATTGTGGATTTGACAGAAGTATGATTCTCGGATATGGACAGGACGATAAGGTATGTGCTCTGACTTCACTTTTTGCAATGCTTGAGGCAGAAAATCCGGAGCGTACAGGTTGCTGTATTCTTGCGGACAAAGAAGAAATTGGAAATATGGGAGCGACCGGTATGCAGTCAAGTTTCTTCGAGGATATGGTTGCAGAGGTTCTCGCACTGACAGGGGAGGATAGCCCGGTGAAGGTAAGAAGAGTGCTTCGCAATTCCTGCATGTTATCTTCTGACGTAAGTGCCGCTTACGATCCGCTTTATCCGGAAGTATTCGAAAAGAAGAATACAGCATATTTCGGGAGAGGACTTGTGTTGAATAAATACACCGGAAGCCGCGGAAAGAATGGAACAAGTGATGCTAACGCAGAGTATGTTGCGAAAGTACGAAATGTATTTGACAACAATCATGTTGCTTTTCAGACCGCAGAACTTGGAAAGGTCGACCAAGGTGGCGGTGGAACCATCGCCTATGTCATGGCAAATAAAGCAATGAGCGTTATTGATAGTGGTGTGGCAGTTCTGTCCATGCATGCACCATACGAAGTGACAAGTAAATCTGATGTATATGAAGTATATCGCGGATACAAAGCCTTTTTAAAAGATATGAAATAAAAAGTATGAAACATAAAGTATAAAATAAAGGGTATAAAATGAGATGGAAGCAGTGAAAAGATATGGAATATTGACAGTTGGTTCTGTCGTATTGGGAATTTCGGACTACATATTCAAATTTCAGAATCACTTTAGTTTTGGCGGAGTCAGCGGTATCGCCGTGATTATGAGCGGTCTGCTTGGAGGCTCTGCGAGCACGTATACATTTGTCATTAATATGCTTTTACTTGTAGTTGCATTTGTATTGCTGGGAAAAGAAGTGGCAATGCGGTCTGCTTATGTGAGCGTCTTGTACAGTGTAACACTGGAAGTCATACAGTATGTGTGGCCGATGTCAAAGCCACTTACAAATCAGCCGGTGTTGGAACTTGTATTTTGCTTTATGATCATTGCAGTATGTTCCGCAATTTTCTTCAACATGAATGCATCCAGCGGTGGATCGGATATTATTGCTTTGATATTAAAAAAGTATACCAATATTTCAATCGGAACAGCACTGCTGGTCGTAGATTTCATAGTTGTCATTGTGGCATTTTTCGTGTATGGTGTAACTGTAGGTTTATTTTCACTGGCCGGATTCCTTGCAAAGTCATTTTTTATTGACACGGTCATTGAGTCATTGAATCTATGTAAATATTTTACAATCATTTCCAAAAATGCAGAGCCAATCTGCAATTACATTAATGCAGAGTTGAATCACGGTGCGACGATTTACGATGCAAGAGGCGCTTATACGAAAGATAACAAACAGGTAGTTATGACAGTTGTAAAACGCGAACAGGCGAGAAATCTCCGGAACTATGTTCACAAAGTAGATCCGGACGCATTTATGATGATCACCAACAGCAGCGAGATTATTGGTAAAGGATTTATAGAATAGGAGGAGCTTGCGATGAGCAGCATATTTGATATATTGGGACCGGTCATGGTCGGTCCGTCCAGTTCCCATACAGCAGGAGCGGTGCGAATTGGATATACAGCCAGACAACTTTTTGGGGAGCCGGTGAAAAAGGCAATTGTATATCTTCATGGTTCATTTGCAGCAACCGGAGAAGGACATGGGACGGATAAGGCGATCATCGCAGGTCTTCTAGGGATGAAGCCGGATGATCTCCGAATTCCAGATAGTTTTACAGTCGCAAAGGAAAGTGGCATGGAATTTGTCATTGATAAGAAAGAAATCAGAGGGGCACACCCGAATACAGCACGAATCATTATGGAAAATGATGCGGATAAAAAAATGGTCATGCAGGCATACTCCATTGGAGGAGGAAGAATCCGTGTCAGTGTTCTGGATGGGATCGAGGTAGATTTTAGTGGTGAGAGTAATACACTGATCGTTCGAAATATGGACAGGCCGGGATGTATTACGGAAGTCAGTGCGGCACTTAGTCACGAGAAGATAAATGTTGCAACGATGCAGGTATTCCGCCATAAAAGAGGTGGAAGTGCAGTCATGGTCGTAGAGACAGATCAGTTCATTCCGGAAAATGTAGTGAATGAACTGAAAAAGAAAGAGGATATTCTGGAAGTAATATCTCTGAATCTGGAGGAGGGACGATAATTATGGCATATCAGGCAGTGGATGAGATTATGGCAAGATGTGAGAAGGATGGCGTGGAGTTCTGGAAAGCTGTCCAGCTTGAAGATTGTGAAGAAAATGGAATCAGTGAAGAAGAGTCCTGGAAGCAGATGACTTTAATGTGGACAAGAATGAAAGAAAGTGTGGAGGCATATGATCCGGAAGCAGTATCCAGAAGTGGGCTTGTAGGAAGTGAAGGTAAGCAGATGGATGTATATCGGGAGAATGAAAAGCCATTATGCGGAAATTTTGTGTCAAAGGTTATCGCAAATGCATTAAAAATGGGATGTAATAACGCATGTATGAAGCGAATTGTTGCAGCTCCGACTGCCGGAGCGTGTGGTGTTATGCCTGCAATTCTTGTCACTTATTTCAGAGAGTATGGTGTAGAGGAAGATCGTATGATCGAGGCTATGTATGTGGCAGCAGGAATCGGACAGGTGATTGCGAACCGCGCATCTCTTGCAGGAGCATCCGGCGGTTGTCAGGCAGAGATAGGTTCTGCTTCCGGAATGGCAGCAGCGGCAATCTGTAGTGTACGCGGCGGAAGTAAAGAGCAGATGGGACATGCATGCGCCATGGCACTTAAGAATCTGATGGGACTTGTCTGTGATCCGGTAGCCGGGCTGGTAGAAGTTCCGTGTGTGAAAAGAAATGTAGGCGGTGCAGTCAACGCTTTGGCAGCAGCAGATATGGCACTGGCAGGAATCGCAAGCCACATTCCGGTAGATCAGGTCATTGATGCCATGGGCGAAGTCGGAATGAAGATGGACGTGTCACTCAGAGAGACAAGTATGGGTGGTGTCGCAACAAGTCCGAAGGGTCTTGAAATTGCAGAGAGACTTGGAATGTAAATATTACGAAAAGGAATGCCGGAGGGCATTCCTTTTTTTTGGAGAGTATGTTATAACAAAGATAAACAATCAAGTGTCATGAGTAAGGGAAAGAGGGGATAAATTATGTTAGATGAGCACATGGGATCGATTAAAAAATACAGTATACTGACTGTGGGGGCAGTCGTACTTGCACTGGCGAACTATGTATTTAAGTTTCCGAACCATTTCAGTTTCGGAGGTGTAGCCGGTTTTGCAGTTATTTTAAGTGGAATGTTTGGCGGTTCCGCCAGTACGTACACATTTGTAATCAATATGTTACTGTTATTGATTGCATTTCCAATATTGGGAAAGGAAGTTGCAATGCGGTCTTTCTATGTCAGTATCGTATTCAGTGGTGTGCTGGAAGTTGCGCAGTATGTGTATCCGATAGACAAGCCAATCACGAACCAGCCGGTGCTGGAGCTTGTATTTTCCTTCATGCTGCTGGCAGTGTGTTCCGCAATCTTTTTCTTCATGGATGCATCCAGCGGAGGAACCGATATTATTGCTTTGATATTAAAAAAGTATACCAACGTGTCAATTGGAATGGCATTATTGCTGGTAGACTTCGCAGTGGTCGTGATCTCTTTCTTCGTATATAACCCGACCGTCGGACTGTTTTCATTTGCCGGATTCCTTGCGAAATCATTTTTCATTGATTCCGTAATTGAGAGTCTGAACCTGTGTAAATATTTTACAATCGTGTCAGATAATGCTGATACAATTTGCGATTATATTCATAAAGAGCTGAACCACAGTGCGACAATTATGTCAGCGGAAGGCTCTTATTCACACGAGCCGAAGAAAGTCATTATGACTGTTGTGAACCGTGACCAGGCACTGAAACTGCGGAAATTCGTAAGAAGCGTAGAACCGCATGCATTTATGATGATCACGAACAGTAGTGAGATCATCGGAAAAGGATTCCGGAATACGATGTAGGAAAAACGACAAAGGGTGAGATTGATTTTGTGGAGGTAAAAGATGGGAAGAAAGAGTATTACCAGGTCGCCTATTTGCTGGCAACAGAAGATGTCATAGAAAGAGAATTTGGAGCATATAAAGATATTCAGGATAATTATCCGAAGTACGTACTTTCCATGGACAGATTTGATTTTTCAAGAGATGGAATTATACATCAGAATATGATAGATTTTTTGTTGGAAAGGTAAAAACCCCGTTGACAGATTCGAAAGAATCGACTATATTAACATTAATAAAAGGGAGTAACTGGCGCCTGTCAGTCTTGTAAAGTAGAAAATCAGGCGTTTGCGATGTCGTCAGTACGATGAGTAATCATCCGTATCGTAATGAAATGGTGAGACTTTTATTGCATATTTTTGGTGTGCAATAAAGGTCTCTATTTTTGTACACCTGATCAGCTCTAAAGCAGTATAGGGCGTTTGGCCACAGCGATTAAAAGGAGGTACAAATTATGTTGACAAATGAGCAGGCGAAGGAAAATCTAAAGAAATACGGGCCGAATGAACTGGAAGAGGGAAAGAAAAAAAGTGTCTTTCAAATATTTTTAGAACAGTTCAAGGATTTTCTGGTAATTATTCTGATCATCTCCGCGGTGATCTCAGGATTTCTTGGAGATGTGGAGAGCGCGATTGTAATCTTTGTAGTTATTACGATGAATGCGATTCTCGGAACGGTGCAGACGGTGAAGGCGGAGCAGTCGCTGAATAGTTTGAAGCAGCTGTCGGCACCGGATGCGAAAGTTGTACGTGACGGGCAGTTAATGCAGGTACCGGCGAGAGAAGTGACCGTCGGTGATGAAGTGATTGTGGAGGCGGGAGATTTAATTCCGGCAGATGGAAAGTTACTTACAGTTGCAAGTCTTAAAGTGGACGAAAGTGCACTTACAGGTGAGAGTCTCCCAGTGGAGAAGTCTTTAGAAGAAGTACCGGAAGGTGCAGCACTTGGAGATCAGACGAACCGGGTATTTTCTGGAAGCTTCGTGACTTATGGACGAGCATCATTTGAAGTAACGGAAGTCGGAATGAGTACGGAGGTCGGTAAGATTGCCGGGCTTCTGAAAAATGCATCAGAGAAGCAGACACCGCTTCAGAAGAATCTGGATGATTTTGGCAAGAAGTTGTCTATTACGATTCTTGTATTTTGCGGAATTTTATTTGCTATCAGCGTGATTCGCGGAGAATCGATTGTAAATGCATTTCTATTTGCGGTAGCGCTGGCGGTGGCAGCTATCCCGGAGGCGCTTAGTTCTATCGTGACCATCGTGCTTTCCTTTGGTACACAGAAGATGGCGAAGGAGCATGCGATCATCCGTAAGCTTCAGGCGGTCGAAGGACTTGGCAGTGTGTCAATCATCTGTTCTGATAAGACGGGAACTTTGACGCAGAATAAAATGACTGTGGAAAATTATTATGTAAATGGTACGAGTGTCTGTTCCGAAGAGATTGATCTGAAGGATCCGGCACAGCAAGAGTTATTGATGTTCAGTATGCTTTGCAATGATTCTACAAATCATGATGGTCAGGAAATCGGGGATCCGACGGAGACGGCTCTTATTAATCTTGGCAGTCTTCTGGGCGTAGATTATGCACAAGTACGTGAGGAGTACCCAAGGCTTTCCGAGGTGCCGTTTGACAGTGACAGAAAACTCATGTCCACGGAGCATTTTATAGACGGACGGTACGTTATGGTCGTAAAAGGTGCGGTCGATGTGCTTCTTGAGCGTATGAGCCACATTCAGGATGGAGATACTCTAAGAAAGATTACAGAAGAAGACCGCGTCAGAATTGAAGTGCAGAATAAATATTTTTCAGAAAACGGACTGCGAGTTCTTGCATTTGCATTTAAGACGATGGAACAGGAGCAGGGGCTTACATTAAATGATGAAAATGACCTGACATTCCTGGGACTGATTTCCATGATGGATCCGCCGAGAGTGGAGTCTAAAGATGCAGTTGCAGAATGTATCAAGGCTGGAATCAAACCAATCATGATTACAGGAGACCATAAAGTAACAGCAGCGGCTATTGCCAAACGGATCGGAATTCTGGAAAATATGTCGGAAGCCTGTGAAGGTGCGGTCATCGAAGATATGACGGACGAAGAACTCCAGGAGTTCGTACCGAACATTTCTGTGTATGCAAGAGTTTCACCGGAACACAAGATCCGTATCGTGCGGGCATGGCAGGAGCGTGGAAATATTGTGGCAATGACGGGAGATGGCGTGAATGATGCCCCGGCACTGAAGCAGGCAGATATCGGAGTTGCCATGGGAATCACGGGAAGTGAAGTGGCGAAAGATGCGGCAGCTATGGTGCTGACGGATGATAACTTTGCAACGATCGTCAAGGCAGTGGAAAATGGACGAAACATTTATCAGAATATTAAAAATGCGATTCAGTTCCTGCTTTCTGGAAATTTTGCAGCGATTCTTGCAGTTTTGTACGCATCACTTGCAAGTCTGCCGGTTCCATTTGCACCGGTACATCTGCTGTTCATCAACCTTCTGACAGACAGCTTGCCGGCGATTGCGCTTGGACTGGAGCCGCACAATCCGGAAGTGATGAAAGAAAAACCACGTGCCATGGGAGAGTCCATTTTGACAAAACCATTTCTTACAAGCATCGGAGTGGAAGGTCTGTGTATCGGAATCATGACCATGACAGCATTTATGATCGGATATCGCGATGGAAATGCAGTGCTGGCAAGTACGATGGCATTTGGAACACTTTGCAGCAGCCGTCTGGTTCACGGATTTAACTGTAAAGCAAATAAACCAGTCATCTTCAAAAGAAGATTCTGGAATAACATTTATCTGATCGGAGCATTTGTACTTGGCTGGCTTTTGATTACAGGCGTACTGATGATCCCGGCACTTCAGGGAATGTTCAAAGTGCAGACACTGACGGTAGCACAGTTGATGACTGTATATGGCCTTGCGCTTTTGAATCTGCCGATTATTCAGTTGCTGAAATGGATCAGAACGAGAAAGAAATAGAGGATTTGACAAGATACTTAATGAAGGAAGGAATTGTATGGAGCTGAACAAGGAAAATATGCGGAAAATCCGGGAGCTGATTTTGTTCACAGCACTGCTGATCGTGGTGCTGTGGAAATATGAAGAGGTGTTGGAGGTACTGGGATATGTGGGGCATCTGATCTTTCCATTTCTGCTTGGAGGAGCCATCGCATTTGTACTGAATGTACCGATGAACTTTATCGAGCGGCATCTGTTTACGGAGAAAGTAAGAAAAAATAAAGTGGCAGATAAACTGGCAAGACCAGTGAGCTTGTTGAGCGTACTTTGTATTGTAGTTGGCGTGTTGGGGATAGTGATTTTTGGCGTTGTACCGCAGCTTGTAAATACATTTGGCAATCTGGGACAGAGCATTACCCAGTTCATCCCACATGCACAGGCGTGGGGGAAAGAGGTCTTTCATGGAAACAAGGAGGTTGTCGAACTGATCAACAGTGTACAGTTTGACTGGGACAAGATTGTGGAGACACTGATTGATTTCCTGAAAAATGGTGCAGGAAATATGCTGAATTCGACACTCACCGCTGCAAAAAGCATTATCAGCGGAGTTTCAACATTTGTCATAGCTTTTGTATTTGCGATTTATATTTTGCTGCAGAAGAAAAAGCTTGGGATACAGGCGAAAAAGGTGCTGTTTGCATTCGTACGAAGAGGTCGTGCGGAGGCTGTGGTGGAAGTCTCTTCCCTGACTTACAGCACATTTTCAAGCTTCCTGACCGGACAGTGCCTGGAGGCTGTGATTCTTGGAAGCATGTTCGTATTGGCCATGACGATCTTCCGGCTGCCGTATGCACTGCTGGTGGGAATCTTTATCGCATTTACCGCACTGATACCTATTTTTGGAGCATTTCTTGGCTGTGCGGTGGGAGCATTTTTAATCTTCATGGTCGATCCGATGAAGGCGCTTATGTTCATCGTGTTGTTTCTTGTGCTCCAGCAGATAGAAGGGAACCTGATTTATCCGCATGTAGTAGGTAATTCTGTAGGGCTGCCGTCCATCTGGGTGCTGGCAGCGGTCAGCATCGGAGGCAGCCTTATGGGAGTAGTCGGAATGCTGATATTTATACCGATCGTGTCGGTGGCATATGCACTGTTCCGGGAAATTGTGTATCTGAAGCTGAAAAAACAGGGTGTAGATCCGCGGGAGCTGGAGGAGTAGGGGGGGTATTTTTAACAAAAATATTCTTGTATGAGTATAGGTTTTATGTTATTCTAATGTCACGCGGATGGCGTGTCTTGCCATCCGCAAAAGTATCTATATTAATATCATTCATTTTCGGAGATCCAGAAGTATCGGACCGTATTCCAAAGTGATGAACGATTGACAATTAAATGATGTGTCTGAAAGAGAGAATCTGGTGCGGCACAGAAAACGTTTCTTTGATTAGTAATTTTAATTGGAATATATTTTTGGTATATGCTAAAATGTATGTAGAAGCATTCTCTTCGGACATATGGAATTGCCGGAGAGGAGACAACGCTTTTGCCAACGATTCTGCGGAAAGAGTACGAAGATGACAAGTACGGAATTCTGGATGTGCATGTGCAGATGAAAAATGGCATACAGATAGATTTTGAGATGCAGGTGGAAGAGTTCGACTTCTGGGAGAAGCGGATTGTATTTTATCTAAGCAAGATGATTACGGATCAGCTCCATGCAGGTGATAATTATGACAAGATTCAGAAGTGTATTCATGTAAGTATCCTGGATTTCATACATTTTCCAGGAGATGACAGGTGTTATCGGAAGATTACACTTTGTGACACCGAGACGGGAGAGGTCTATACAGACATTATGGAAATCTATGTTCTGGAGCTGGGAAAGCTACCGCCGGAAGACCAGAACGAAGAAGGAATCGTGCGGTGGATGCGCTTTTTCAATGCAAAGAACCGGAAGGAGTTGGAAGAGATGGCAAAGCAGAATGAGTATATGGACGAAGCCTATCAGGAACTGGATCGTCTTAGTGCGGATGAAGAAAAGCGGTTGGAATACGAGACGAGATTAAAATATAGGCGGGATAAACATGCACAAATACATTACGCAACCAGAATTGGAAGAGAAGAGGCAACGGATCAGATTAATGCATTACATAAACAACTGCTAGAGTTGGGGCGGCTGGAGGATCTAAAACGAGCAGTGGAAGATAAGGAATATCAGAAGAAGCTGATGAAAGAGTTTGGAATAAGTTAGATTCAGTTTATAGAATTTATAGAAAAAGACAATTAACACAGGTTAGTTACTTTTTTATAATAGAAGCACTTTACTTACGAATGTACAAATATTGCGATAGATATACAAGAAATTCCAGATAATCACTATCCGGTAGAAGATACACCTGTGGGGAATGCTCTATGTAATAGAGTGAACAGTAATCTATATCTAGCTTTATGAGGGATTGTATGAGATGAAGCTGTCAAACTCCCACTTATGTGTAGAATAATGTAAAAACTCAAGAAAAGTTCGTGTAGTTTAGTGTGAAAAAACGATAAAAACGCATTGATTTTTACACGAATAATTCCTATACTATATTTAGAATAAGTTATCTTAATGATATGAGTAAGTACAACAATTCATTGGAAAACTATCGGGATATAGATGCATTTGAAGATGATAAAAAGATAGTTCCGCTTTATGCCGCATTTTGTATTTAAATGGAAGAAAATCTAATAAAGAAAAGACATGAAAAGACCGCTGGAGTTGCTGATAGTAATTGCCAGCGGTATTTTCATACAATCAGGAAAATGTGCGAGATAATACCGGATTGTTACCAGTTATGCCAATGGATTCCATATGTATAGAAAAAATGTTATGATAAATGGGGATTTTGAATTTATCAAGATGAACCGGTGAAACTGTTGACCAGGGGAAAAGAGAGGTGCCTATGGAACGGACAAAAAGAAAAAATGTGTTTCGAGCAGAACTTATTATTTTTCTGGCTGTAATTGCAGTCAGTCTGCTAGTTTTGTGGATCCGCTGGGAGAATTCCCATGCCACTTATAAGAATTATGATATTGTCGTGAAGAAGAATGTGTATTGTGAGAAGACGCAGACAGGGCGAGTGGATCTGCAGATCAGGCGAAAAGGCGGAAAGAAGGCCAAGCTGCTGCAGACACAACAGGAGCTTAAGCGGAGTCAGTCTTTTCAGATTGTAGAAGATTCTTATAAACTGGGGATTGTCGATGATGCATCTGTCTATGATGGAAATATTTATGAGCAGAAAAATGCCGGTGGGACGCAGTATCTTACGCTTTACTATGTAAACCATGAAACTTCCGGCAGACAAGGGAAAATGCATCTGGTGATGAATGACGTGAAAACGGGTAAGGAGCTTATCAACATTAAGACTTCACCGAAAGTCAAAAAGGACGCGCGCAGATATGAGTACCGGGGAAAAGATCTGTATGTGAGTGAGGAAGGAATTCTGTTAGATGCCGGAACTGACGAAGAATTTTATAATTCGCAGGCAATGACCTCCGGGCTTATGACGGTATGCTGGAAAAATGGGAAAGAGAAACAGATCCAGTTTGATCCAAATGCAGACGTATCAGAGTATGAAGCTGCGGATATTATCGTTCCGAAAGTGACTTCCACAGGGAAAGAAAAATCAGAAAGGATCCACTGCTATTATGCCTTGGAACTTAGTGACTGGGAGAATATCCGTGAAATAAAGCTTGGGGAAAATGTATTTGCGAAAGCAGAGAACCTGGAAAAGGCGACAGACGATTTGAACAAAAAGAAGAAAAAATCGAAGGAAGAAAAAGCAAAAGAAGAAGCCGAAAAGAATGCAGAAAATCAGAAAAAGAAGGAATTTTATACAACAGATATGTCTTTATTGAACCAGCCGGAAGATTTTCACATTTCTGATTATTATATTACGAATAAGGTGATTGCAGGCAATCGCTATTATGTAGACGAAAATCATGTGCTGTGGGGACAGGGCATGAACTACTATGCCCAGCTTGGAATCAACCACCCGGAAGATGTGGGCAACTGGTATCATGAGGAGTACATGGAACCTCAGAAAATAGCCGAGCATGTTGTTCATGTAGACGCATCAGCCAACGGATATTTTATGATGTATCTCACGGAAAATGGAGAACTGTACGGAGCAGGGGCGAATCTGCAGGGAATTCTTGGAAAAGAACCAGGCGAAAACGATGCCATGAATCCACAGCAAAATGTGGTGAACCAGCCGAAGCTTCTAATGAGTGATGTGTCTTATATGCGGGCTGGTGCGACCTGTGCGATTGCGCTCAAAAAGAACGGGGAAGTGTACTGGTGGGGTGAGCTTATGACCGGCGGAGCAAACAGTATTTACGGGGAAGGAATGCTGACGTACACCGAACCACACAAGATGCTGGATCAGGCAATTTATGTCACGACCACCAACAGACGTTCAGCAGCGATAACGGCGAATGGTGACCTGTACACCTGGGGCGATAATACCTATGGCCAGTGTGGATATACCGGTGAGAAAACATTTCTAACAGAGCCGGAAAAGGTCATGGAAAATGTACGAATGGTCTGGTGTGATGAGATTGAGCAGAATGCAATTTGGACAGATCTGGCAAATGTGAACCCGAATGACTATGGTACGACCTGTTATGATGATACATTTGTCCTGACAAAGGACGGAAAAATGTATGCCACCGGAACAAATATCGGAACCGAATTCCTGCCGATAGAAGTAAAAGAATATGTGCCGGAAAGCAATCCGACAGAAAAGTATACCGGAGAAAAGAAGATTCAGATTGAAGGAACCGCGGCAGAAGGACTGGCGGAGTAGGGGAAGCTGCTATGAGAAAGAAAATATGTATAGGTCTTTTGGCAGTTCTATTGGGAACAGGATTGGGAGCTATGCTTGTCAATCACATATGGAAAGAACCAAAACAGGGAGTAGATCTGGGAGCGACACAGATGATTGTAAAAGATTTGACTGTGCAGACTCTGGGGCAGGTTTCTTGCAGTGACTCTGTAAAGGAAAACCTGAGAGAATCAGGAAAAGATATCAAGATTCCGGTTTTGACGGTAGATATAAAAAATCCTACAAAAGACTGGCAGTCATTTACCATTTACAAGGTGAATCTGGAAGTTGGAAAATGGTCTTCAGCAGTGAGCTGGGATTTATTCTCGGAAATGAATGACAACTCAGAGTTAGTTTGGTCGATACCAGCAGGCAAAACGAAAACAATCGTCATACCATATGTGGCGTACAGACAACTCATGTCTGAAAGTGACTGGGAAAAATTAGATCAGGATAATATGAAGCTAAGATTTAGCGTAGTGCAAGGCAGTATTACGGTGAATGTAAAGTAAAAAGCAATTAATGGTTATAGTTGCTTTCCCGTTGCTTTCCAGTAGCATTATTTTAGGAAAATATCTCGACATAATATATTAATTGTGGTACAATTCTTTCAAGCATTATATTTCCAAGATCTTGAAGGTTTGTACCATTTCTAATTTCAATATATTTTCTAGGAATTTTCAATGCTTGAATTACCACAATGAACAAGCAGAAGGGATTTTTAGAAATATTTATATGGCGTATGTATTTGGGGATAATCTGTATGGACGGAAGTTGATTAAGATACCAGAACCGAGATTTGTAGTATTCTATAATGGACAGACAAGATGCCGGAACAGAGTGTTTTGTGTTTATCAGATGCTTATGAAAGTAAATCTGAAGAATTGGATTTAGAACTGAGGATCCGATTCATAAATATAAATCCTGGATATAATGAGGAAATGGTAGAAAAAAGTCCGACATTATATCAATATGTGAAATTTGTAGATATAGTTCGCAAATATCAGAAGGAAATGCCATTTCCGGAAGCTGTGGAAAAGGCAATTGACGAATGTATCAAAAAAGGTATTCTTGAAGAGTTTTTAAGGAAGAACAGAGCTGAGGTGTTAAGGGTGAGCATATTTGAGTATGATGAAGAAGAACATATGAGGCAGGAACGAGAAGAAAGCAGGAAGGAAGGCTTTGAAGAAGGCGAAGAGAGAATTAATGATTTGTATGACAAATTACATGAATTAAATCGAGAAGAAGATATTTGGAAAGCTATAAAAGATGTTGAACACAGAAAGAAATTGCTGGAAGAATTTCATCTTGATTAAAAATTTTACAAGACCAGATGCTGTGTTACTGTCCAGCATCTGGTTTTTCTTTACATTTACAATATATCACGGCCACGAATGTGCTTATAGCGGTCGCCAGTATGCCGGGGCCGACGATGGCAGCAGGATTGACACTGCCGTACTGGCTGCGGTAGGCAATGACATTTACAGGAATGAGCTGCAGGGATGATATATTAATGATAAGAAATGTGCACATTTCATTGCTGGCGGTTCCGGGAGCGCGCACTTTTCCCGGGAGGTGGTATTTGCGGCGGTCGTCTTCCAGATTTTTCAGTTCTTCCATTGCGTTCAATCCGGCAGGTGTCGCAGCCCAGCCAAGTCCTAGAATGTTAGCAATGATATTCGTGGTGATGTGGGTGGCAGCAGGGTGATTGTCCGGAAGATTTGGGAACAGGAAATGAATCAGTGGCTTCAACTTTCGAGAAAGCTGTTCGATGATGCCGGCTTTTGTTGCAATTTCCATAAGCCCTACCCAGAAGGACATGATACCGATCATAGTAATGCATAGCGTGATTGCTTCCTTAGAAGAATCCAGTGCGGCATTGGTGATGTCGGGCATGCGTCCCGTAAATGCGGCGTAGATAATCCCAAGCATCATCATACCGGCCCAGAGATAATTGAGCATAAGAAAACCTCATAGTTTTCGCTTTATAAAAACTATGAGGTTTGTGTAATAAGTATGTCATATTATTTTCAGAAAAATAATCCAGATGCTGCAATGAAGTATATTTACTGAGAAAGACTTTGGAAGATGAATCATTTACTTTTGTTTACCTGAATCCAGCTTTCTCCACACGGTAAAGATCATCGTGACAAAGCAGGCGGTTCCGCCGATGAAGTTGGAAACCGGCTCGGCAAGAAAGACACCATTTGTTCCAAGACCGCCTACAGTCGGAAGCCACAGTGTCAGTGGAATGACGATGATTGCCTTTCGCAGCAGGGAGAAGAATACGGCCTGTTTTGCTTTTCCCAGTGCGGTAAATGTGGACTGTCCGGCAAACTGTAGCGACATCATAAAGATTCCAAAGAAATATAAATGCATCGCAGGTACGCCTTCGGCTAACAATTCCGGTTCGCTGTTGAACATGTGAATGAAGAAGCATGGGAAAGCGAGCAGTAATGCCCACATAAAACAGGAAAATAAGATACAGACAATCGTTGTAAATTTGATTGCTGATTTTACACGCGCATGTTTCCCGGCACCATAGTTAAAGCTCATGACAGGCTGCGCACCACTTGTAAGACCGGTGACCGGCATAGTAATGATTTCCCGGACGGAGTTAATAACGGTCATGATTCCAACGTACAGGTCACCGCCGTATCTGGAAAGAGTTGCATTACAGACAATCTGTACTGATCCATTTGTAATCGCCATAATAAATCCGGCAAGTCCAAGAGCACAGATTTCCTTTACTAATCGGAAGTCCAGTTTCATATAAGAAAGAGAGAGTGTAAGGATTGCTTTCTTCCCGGTCAGAAAATGTAATACCCAGATTGCAGAAATCCCTTGAGAAATGATGGTCGCGAGGGCGGCTCCGCGGACTCCCATGTGGAGTGCGAAGATAAAAATCGGGTCAAGGATCAGGTTCAGGACAGCACCGATGGAGACGGTGAGCATTCCAGTCATTCCAAATCCCTGGGCGTTGATAAAGTTGTTCATGCCAAGACTGATCATGACAAAAAGCGTGCCGATAAGGTAGAGACTGATGTATGCATTTGCATAAGGATAAGTAATATCACTGGCGCCGAACAGGTAAAGCAATGGGCGCTTGAACAGATAGCACAAAGCCATGAGAATACCGCCGGAAATCAGGAGCATGGAAAAGGAGTTGCCGAGAATTTTCCGGGCGCGCGCAGGTTCACCGGCACCTCTTGCCATAGAAAAAAGCGGTGCGCCGCCCATACCGAACAGATTGGTAAAAGCGGTGATGATTGTAATGACCGGCAGAGTCAGACCGATTCCGGTCAGCGCCTGGGTGGACACGTCTGGGAGATGACCGATGTAAATGCGGTCAATAATGTTGTAAAGGACATTAATGAGCTGCGCAAGCGTCATAGGAATTGCAAGACGCAGAATATTTCCAGAGATGCTGCCCTCACCAAAGTCATGAGTGTCCGTAGATTTTGCTTTTGGTAAAGCATTTGTATTATTTTTATGTAAAAGATTCAATTTCGGAAACTTCCTTTCTGATGCCGGTATGGATTTTATTCCACCGGCATAATATACAACAGATAGTATAGGGCAAGCAAAAGGAGAATTCAAGAATTGAAACTATTTCTTTACCTGTCAGATTTTATTGTACCACTCATGATATTCGGGATTATCTGTTACGGAATTACAATGAAAATTCCAGTTTATGACACATTTGTAAAAGGAGCGAAGGACGGATTTTTGACCGTTATCAAAATTATGCCGACTATGGTAGGGCTTATGGTAGCAGTCGGAGTACTAAGAGCATCCGGATTTCTGGAATTTCTAGCGCAAATGATTGGAAAAGTTACACAATATATCGGATTCCCGGGCGAATTAGTTCCACTCACAATAGTAAAGATGTTCTCCTCGTCCGCAGCGACAGGTTTACTCCTTGATGTCTACAAAGAGTACGGGACAGATTCCTATCTGGGACTTGTGGCATCCATCAGCATGTCCTGCACAGAAACAATATTCTACACCATGAGCGTTTACTTCATGACCGCAAAAGTAACAAAAACAAGATACACACTGCCAGGAGCATTACTGGCAACACTCGCTGGATTGGCGGCCAGCGTAGTACTAGGGGGCATAGTAAAATAGAAAAGTTACGGTAGAAAACGCAGAATAACTACGTCCCCAAAAGGTTGCTCTTAGGGGCAAAATTCGGTATACTGATAGGAGCAAATCCCGTGTGTTTGTGGGTGAAGGAGGAACGAATGAATCTGATCAGTCGGATTCCGAAGGATTTTTACAAGGTATTCGGAAGTAAATATATGGAATTCTATATGCAGTTTCTTGTGGCGGTTTACGAGGAGAGCAGCCAGTCGTATTCGCTTTTGGGGTTGACTGAGGGCGAGTGTCAGACGATTATGAATGAGCAGCTTGCCCGTATGACGTTAGACTGGAGTGAGGAGCGTTTTGATGAGGAAGGGGAGCTTTTGACACGGTCGAACATGGCGATGATAAGTTTACGGCATTTTGAAGACTGGGGATGGCTTAGACGTGACTATGACGAAACACTAAACAGCTATGTAGTATCTTTCCCGGAGTATAGTCAGTTGTATGTGGAGTTGTTCCGTAATCTTTATAGTGATGAGGACAGCAAGGAGCGCGAGAGTGTGCTGGCAGTGTACAGTCACCTTTATACATATAGTTCGGATCGGGAGAAGAATAATGACATTCTGAAAAGTGCACTGCATACGTCAAGAGCCCTGCTTCAGATGCTGGCAAATATGCAGGAAGGGATGCGCGGATATTTTGATGAATTATCGAGCCAGCGAAGTTTTTTAGGAATCCAAGAAGTTCTTGTAAAGGAAATCAACAATAGTGACAGCCAGAAATATGCGATTTTGACGACGACCGACAGCTTTTATCGTTACAAGGAAGCGGTCAAAGAGCTGATAGAGAAGAATCTTGGGGAAAATGAGACAAGGCGCGAAGGTTTTGTGGAAAAGCTCCGGGATATTCAAGTTCAGCTGGCGCGAGAGGAGCAGGAGAAGTCTGAAGAACGAAATGTGCAGAATAAGCTGAGCATTCAGCGTTACCGTCTGGAGCGGGCAGTGAAGCTCTGTGACGAAGCGAATGAAATGTTGTACCGCATTTCCAGAGAGTTCGATGCCATTGAGCGAAGATACAATATGCTGATTGAGCAGAAGACTGTATTTGCAAGCCGGGCTGCTGCGAGAATCCGGTACATTTTGATGGAAGGCGCGGTCGAGGAAGATCAGACAATTGCCTTTGTAAATCTTTTGACTCAGAGTGAAAAACGTGATGAAATTTTGGACAAGCTGTCGCAGAAAATGAAGCTGACCGAACCATACCGTGTGATGAATGAAAAGAGTCTGTATCAGAGACGGGACCGGAAAAAAGAAGCATTTGTACCGCAGGCGGTGACAGAGGTAACAGAACAGGCAGATTCGGAAGAAATGAATGAGTATATTCTGAAGCCGCTTTACACGCAAAAGGAAATTCGAGAGTTCCGGAAACAAAATGAACAGGAAGGAAACTTTATTGTGACGAAAGATACAGTAAAATCCATGGAAGATCTGGAAAAGCTGTTTCTTGTTTGGCAGGATGCTACGGAAGTTGCGGAAGGAACGGAAGAGATTGAGGTCGGAGAAGAGCTTGAGAACGAGAATGGTCTGAGATTCTCTAAGCTTGTGATTAAAAAATCTCAGTAATCATCAGGTGAAATATCATAGATGGGGGCTTGTGCTCCAACATCATAATAAGAAAGACAAGGATAAGGAAAAATATATGGTAAATTATATGGAAGAATTGTCTGTGACGGAGGCGGAGAATCTGAAGAAAACCATTTCCGCGCTGTTTCGGCAGACATGCATTTTACAAGTAAAATATGATCCGGTCACGCTGACGCCGAGGGATAACCTTCACTATGAAATCTGTGTGAGACACCGGAAATTTATAGAAGACTATCTGTCCGTACTTGGGTGCGAACTAGTACACGACCCACAGGAACACATTTTCAGGCTGACCGGGGAAGGCGTGGCTGTGGAACGTTTGAATGTGACGGCTACGAAGATCATTCTTCTTATTAAAATAATCTATCGGGATAAGATTCTTGGCGAAGGTCTGAATGCGACAGTGACGAATCTGGCGGAGATCCGTGAGTATGGAAAGAACACGAATCTGATCAATGAGAAGCTGACTATGGCAGAGTGGAAAGATGCGCTGTATGTTATGAGCAAGCATCAGATCATCGAGGTGCCGGGCGCGATCCAGAATGTAGAAGATCAGACAAAGATTTACATTTACAGCACAATTAATCTGTATTGCAGTGGTGTAGATATTCAGGCATTGATGAAAGAATATGTTGATGAGGAAGGCGGTGCAGAAGTTGAAGCAGGCGAAGAAGATATTTACAAGAATGCTGATGAATAATTGGGGCGGTGTCAGCCACAAGATCATGGAGTTCCATGAGTATGTGAATCTGTTTAGTGGTAAGAGTGGCTCTGGAAAATCAACAGTTATGGATGCCATTCAAGTCGTTCTGTACGGAAGTATTTCCGCTACATTTTTAAATAAGGCGGCGGACGATGCGAAGAACCGCCGAAGTGTGCTCAGTTACCTGCGAGGTGCGCAGAAAGACGGCTCTTACAATCGTGATGGACAGGACTTCTGCTCTCAGATCGTACTGGAGATATTTGACACCGGAACGAAGGTGAGCACTTGTATCGGTGTTGCATTCGAAGTTGGAAAAAATGATACCGATATCCGAAAGTATACATTTTTCAGCCACTCCGGGAAAATTCCGGAGGACGAGTATCTGACGGAGAAAGGTGTGCCATATACAATTGCAGGACTCAGAAAGCTTGTGGAAAAGCGGGTGGATTCTTCGGACAATCGTGGACGAGGTGATGTGAATCGCCTTTATCCGTCAAAAGAGGCATATCTGAAAACGGTTTATGATGTGATCTTTGGATATGTGGAGCCGGGGCGCATGATGACCATGGAAAAGAGTGCGATTGCCCTTCGCATGACAAATGGAACGGGTCAGTTTATCCGTGATTATATGTTCCCGAAGAGTAAGGAGGACACGGTTTCGACCATCAGTGACCAGCTTGGTGCGTACCGTGAGATCAAAGAGCGTGTGGAAGACCTGGAGAATCGGATCCATCTTCTGGATGAGATCAGCCGGCAGAATCTGGCACTTCAGACGACGCGTGCGGATAAGATCCATGTGGAACAGGTGTTAAAATATATTGATATTGAAAGCTTCAAGACAAAGATTGAGGCGAGAAGTCAGGATCTTATGGATATCAATGAGAAGATTCGTGCCAGAGAAAAACAGCAGAATGAGAATAATGAGAAAAAGACACAGCTTACGAACGCACTTGTTGAGGTAGAAGCGGAACTGAAATCCAGTGATTATGGTCAGAAGGAGAAGGAGCTGAAGAGTCTTAAGGAGACCATCAAGCTTCTGGCCCGCAACAGTGAGCAGTGGCGCGAGGTTGTAAAAGGACTTGCCCGCTGGGAGGAAGATGAAGAGATCAGTGCCTATGTGAGCAATCCGGCACTTCAGAGGATTGATGAGATCAAGTCGGGAAATGTTTCAAAGGAAGCAATTGAGAAGCTAAAGAAACAACTAAGTGACGCGCTGGAGAGCATTAATGAAGAAGTGGATGAAATCGGTACAAGAATCAGTCAGAACCGCAAGGATTTGAAAGAGAAAAAGGAAATGGTGGAGGATCTGAAAAACGACCGCAAACCGTACCGAAAAGAGTTAAAACAGGCAAGGCAGGAGTTACAGAACCGTCTGAGCACACAATATGGAAGAACCATTCACGTCAACATTTTCGCAGACCTTTTTGACATTACAGATGAGAAGTGGAAAAATGCGATTGAAGGTCGTATGGGGCGTGTGAAACACAGTCTTGTGACCGCACCGGAGTACGCCCTTGATGCAGCGAAAGTATTTCGTAAGCTTCAATATCTTGGTGGGATTGATGAAGTAGATCTGTTAGATACGGCCGCAATTGTGAAGTCCGAGCCAAAAGTTCATGACAATTCGATCTATGAGGCTGTTCATGCAGAAGAACCATACGTGGACCAGTGCCTGCGCCGTTATCTCGGAAGAATTGCCAAATGCGAGACAGAGGAGGAACTCCGTGCCTCCGGAAATGGTGTGACAGCCGACTGTTATTCTTATAATAATTACATTTTCCGTCATCTGAAGAAAAATGATTACGAAAAATATGCCTGCATTGGAACGAAGGTTTCTAAGGCAAAGCTTCGTGAAATGGAAGATGAGGTTCTGAAGCTGAGTGAAGAAGTATTGCAAGATCAGCAGATGCAGCAAAGCCTGAAAGCAGTCCAGGGATTTGAGCGGCTGAACCAAAGCACAGATCAGATTCTGCATCTGGCCGGGGCAGGCGAAGAACTGCAGGCATTTTACGAGAAACAGGATCAGCTGGAGAAGGAACTGCGAGAGCTTCGTGAAGGAAGCAGAACTGCGGAACTCAATCAACAGAAGACAGAATTAGAAGTAAAAATCCGGGAAAATGAGAAGATATCTGAACAGCTTCAGAAAGAAATACTGGGCTATGCCAAGACACAGGGACAGGCAGAGCAGGATATCGTGAATTTCCAGAATCGTATGGATTTCCTGATGCAGGGATTTGTACTGAATGAAGAACTGCAGACTGAAGTCCAGGAAGCATTAAAGATACAATCTGAGCAGACATACCGGCGTAAGAAAAGTAAAGAATCTGAAGAGCTGATGAAGCAGGAAGAGGAAGTACGTGATCTTCTGACCCGTGCGAGAAATCAGTTCAATCAGGCATATCCATCCTATGGTCTGACGGGCGTAGAACACGAAAATGTTTCTTATGACAGGATTTTGAATCAATGCAGACAGGACTTTGAGCCGAAGTATAAAGATGAATTTCAGAAACAGTATGATCTGATCTACCATACGCTTCGTGAAAATGTAATCGCGACGATCCACGGTGAAATCAAAGCTGCATACCGTCACAGGAAAGAAATCAATCGTATGCTGGCAAAGATTAAATTCTCTGACAGTATTTACCAGATTGATATTCTTCCGGCAGAAAATGAAAATGGACAGTTCTATGAGATGCTGATGGCACCGGAATTGGACAGCAAAGTGCTGGACGATGATGGTTTCGACGGACAGATCACGCTTGGCGAAGACACATTTTATCAGAAGTACGAGCAACAGATCCTGCGCCTGACAGAGAAATTCATGCCTCCGAAAGACGAAGATGCCAAGTCCTTAAGCCAGCACCGTCAGCAGATGGAGCAGTACGTGGATTACCGGAATTATCTGACCTTCAGTATGTACGAACGAGTGGAAGATGAAGATGGAAATGTGAAAAAAAATGCGGTCGATGACATGGCAGGGCGTGATTCCGGAGGAGAAGGACAGAACCCGAAATATGTGGCACTTCTGGCTGGATTTGCAATGCTTTATATGCAGCAGACAAACCGCGATTCCAAGATAAGACTGGTACTTTTGGATGAAGCATTTTCCAAAATGGACAAAGAACGAAGCGAAGTCTGCCTGCACTACGCAAGAGAACTGGAATTACAGTTGATTGTGTGCGTACCGGACGAGCGGCTGCAGTCTTTGATCCGAAATGTGGACAGTGTGTACGGATTTAGAAGATATCAGAATCAGGTAAGTATGATGCATATCGATAAAGGAGAATATCTGGATATGATTGAGGGGAAGATTTGACTCGCATGAGTCAAATCTTCCCTTGAAACTTTCCCCTGAAACTCTTCCGCTAATACGCATTTTTAATTTGTTTCTGTAGAATTTCAAATGGCGCCGGTCCGGTATCGAGGATGCATTGGTGGAACTGATTCTGGGTAAAATCATCACCCCAGGTTTTTATTGCCAGTTTCTTTAATTCCAGAAATTCCACGTATCCGATGTAATATTTGAGATAATTGCCGGGATCTGCGACAATCAGATCAAAAATGTCCTCGATTGTCTTTTCATTCGTGATCCCATAGGTCCGGAAAAAGGCAACTGTTTCAGCAAGAGTCCAGCCGTCATAGTGGATGCCCATATCGGCGAGGGCGTAAAGTCCGAGAATGACGGAGGCATTATGTTGGAGAAGTGTTGCCATATCATGAGAAAGCGGGGAATAGTAATAACTCAGCATTTCACAATATGTAGCCCAACCTTCGGTATATCCGCCAAATGACAGAAGATCTCGAATCGGAGGGTGTTTGGTGGCGGAGTAGTAGACCGTCTGATATAAATGCCCCGGATAACCTTCGTGTGCCAGAGTTGTAAAGAGAGTCAGGTCATCAGAAATGTGTCCGGGATTAATATAGATGACATTTTCGCCACTGTTATCAATTGGCGGAATCATGTAAAAAGCAGGACTTAAATATTCTTCCATAGCTTCCTGAACATATTTTATTTCGAAAGAAACTTTTGGAGGTTCTGGGAATGAGCCGGATATTTTATCTTGCAGCGTATTTAAAATGTTGACCGGATCATCAGAAGAAAATTCGGTACCGTGACCTTTGAATAAATCAGAAGCTGCTCCCGGCGTGGTACCTTGTACAGAGCCAGAATGAGCTTCAGAGTTCTTATGGAAACTGGAATTGTTTAATAATTTCTGCATCGTCAGCAGGTCACTTTGAATTTGTCTTTGTGCAAGTTTCTGAAGCTGTGGAATGGTTCTGGCAGAACCGGTCTGTTCTTTTACTGAGAGTTCATAATATTTTTTCCCATCAGGAAGATAACAGAGTCCCCGTTTGTTGTTTCCGGTATCACGAAGATTTTGGAGTCCGTCACTAAGAGAAGTGAACGCCGGAAGAACGTAATTTAAAACGGCGTCACGATTTTGTTTCTTATAATCTTCAGAAGTTACAGCAGGCAAATTCAAAGCGTCAATTTTAGAATCAAATGTGGCATAAAGATAGTTATTTTTCATGGTAGCAAATGTCTGACATTCCGTGATAATGTCGTCGGCGACGTAGGAAGCCATGAAAAGTCCGGCGCTGCTTTTTGCTTTCTCAAATGTGAGAATAGATTGGAAATAATCGGGAATGGTAGTCAGAAGTTTCAGGTAAGTGTCAATATCGTCAGTATTATAAAAACGATATTCTGACAGAAGAATAGGAAGCTGTGCCTGAGTACCGGTAAGTGGTGTGAGAGGTTCTTCATATAAAAGATACGGCCCCATTTCCAAAGAAGAGGTATAAGAGTGTTCAAGAATGTCGTAAGTCAGCTTATTATAATCAGACAGCTTGTTCCGTTTGAACTGATGAAGACTTGCAAGAGCATTTTCCGCAGAAGCACATATAAGCGCCGAGTCTGTTCCGGCGTATCCACAAGAGACAGGTGGATTTTGAATTCCATAAGATTCCGGATCTTTTACTGTGTAATGAAGCGTGATCGTATTCGCAGACACCTCCTGCCTAAATAGTTCCTCCACGTATCGGTCGAAGCGGGAATTCATATCCAAAGCTGAAGTTCCACCAACTATCGCACTTAGAAGCAGCGCAAAAATCAGCAGACCGGACATAAAACCAACCAACAGAAAGTGCCGTTTTTTATAAAGAGACATACAAAGAATCCTTTCAGTGCCTTTCTATAATATTTATGAACAGAGTTCGGAGAAAATGTGTTATCATGGAATACATGACATAGAAAAAATGCCGAGGCATTCTTGAAAAAAAGTGATTTTTGTAAAATGTGTAGTGAATTTACAGAAAATCACATTTGAAAGGAGTTAGAAAATGCAGTTAACACATTTTGATGAAAATGGAAAAGCAATCATGGTCGATGTTACGGAGAAAAATGACACAGTCCGGGAGGCTACGGCAAAAGGACGTATCCTGGTGAGCAAGGAAGTCTACGATGCGATTGAAGCCGGAACAGTCGGAAAGGGGGACGTGCTCGGAGTGGCAACAACTGCCGGAATTATGGGTGCAAAGAGAACTTCCGAACTGATTCCAATGTGCCATATTCTTCCAATCACAAAATGCCGTGTGAATTTCGAGATGAAACCAGAGGAATGTGCAATTGACTGTTATTGTACAGTAAAAGTGACCGGGAAGACAGGCGTGGAGATGGAAGCCCTCACAGGTGTCAGTGTGGCACTCCTTACTGTATATGATATGTGTAAAGCCATCGATAAATCTATGGAAATCGGAGAGATTTATCTTTGTCATAAAAGTGGCGGAAAAAGTGGTGAGATCAGAAACGAAAAGATTGACGGTCAGAAAGCAAGGCCTTGCCAGAACTAAGGGAGCGCTAAATCCGTTGACAAATAAGAGGTTATTGCTATAATAATTTTATTATATATTAGAAATGGTGGGACAGATGAAGTTAGGCGCAGTAATATTGGTGGCCGGAGTCGGGATACCAGATGAGGAGATGGAAAAGTTTCTTGAGATGAAGAGACCGACCATTTTCGAACAGATGATTGTAAGCTATCAACGTGCGGGTGTGGCAGACATTGCTCTGGTCACACGGGATGGAATGGCAGATAAGATAGAGCAGACATTGCATCGCCGCGGGGTTACATTTTTGGATATAGAGTCAGATTCCTTTGAATTAGCAGTTCTGAAGGGACTTTCTTATCTATCGGATACATGCGAACGTATTTTTGTCGGAGATATTCGTTTTCCTTTTTTTCAACCGGATATATTGTTAATGATGCAGAAGCGTCAGGCAGAATTGCTTGGTGCAGTATATGGAGGTATGTTTGGCGACTTAATCTGTACCAGTCAGGCCTGCGCAAGAAATATCTGCAAAAAACTGGAACAACAGATTGAAGAGAGTGCAGAGATGGCAGAAGGAACCGTCAGAAGTACCGGTGTGGCGGCTTTCTGGAAGCAGTTCGGTTATCGGATCGCGCATATAGAGGTTGAGAATGAAGGGATTCTTGTGAAGGTGACATCTGCACGGGAATATGAAGAAAGACGGCAGATATTTGCAGAGAAGCAGATACGAGGTCATGTGAAAGTAAGTCTTGCAGTGAATCGTTCTTTTTTTGGACCGGGTGCTGTAACACTTCTGACTCAGATCGATCGTCTGGGTTCTGTGCGGGAGGCCTGTGCAAAGACCGGTATGTCTTACAGTAAAGGCTGGAAGCTCATCCATACAGCGGAGGAAGAGACAGGCTGGAAGATCGTGGAGCGCATGAGCGGTGGAAAGAATGGTGGCGAAGCCTATATAACTGAGCGTGGGCATATGCTTCTTGAAAAATATGAACTTTACAGGGAACGCGTTGAAGCGGCAGCCCAGGACATTTATAAAGATGTTTTTCAAGACGGTGAATTATTTTAATTAAATTCTTGAATAAAAGCACTTCTACAGGGGACGGGCAGCTAATAACAAAAAGGGAAAGAAGACTGGCGCATGAGAATTTTAATAAGAGGAGCAGGAGATCTGGCTACAGGAATTGCATATCGCCTATATAAATGCGGATTTGAAATTATTATGACAGAGACGAAAGTTCCATTGACTGTACGACGGACAATTGCATTTTCTAGAGCAGTGTATGAAGGAAATGCAGAAGTAGAACATGTTACTGCGAAACTGACTGACGGACCGGAACAGATAGATGATAGAATAAAAAAGGGGTATATACCGCTTCTTGTGGATCCAGGACTTAAGTATCTGAAAGAGTATAAGGCAGATGTAGTTGTAGATGCAATACTGGCAAAAAAAAATCTGGGAACAACGATAGACGCTGCTGAATTTGTAATTGGGGTCGGACCTGGATTTACCGCTGGAAAAGACTGCCACGTAGTAGTGGAGACTATGAGAGGACATAATCTTGGTAAAGTGATCCATGAAGGCTGTGCAATTCCGAATACAGGAATCCCGGCAGAAATAGGAGGATATTCTATTGAAAGGATCATCCGTGCATCGGCAGACGGACTTTATGAGCCTGTGGTTAAAATCGGTGATCATGTGGAAAAAGATCAGATTGTTGCTTATAGCGGTGGAAAATCTGTCCGAGCGTTGATGAGTGGTATTGTCCGGGGAATGCTGCAGCCAGGGGTAAATGTTACAATTGGCATGAAATGTGGAGATATTGATGCCAGATGTAAGGAAGAATATTGCTATACAATTTCGGATAAAGCCAGAGCAATCGGTGGCGGGGTACTAGAAGCGATCATGGAGCACTTCAATGGAGAAAAACATATTCTATAAGAAATGATGCGTGGGACAGGACAAAGAAGTTGTGAATTTTGAAGAATATGACGAATTGGTTGACAAAAAAACCTGTTTTGTTATAATATATTATATAAATTTGAGCGAAATTATAGGGGATTTTGTTTACCTTAGATAAAAGGTGAAAAATCCCTATTTTAATATCAAAAAAATTGATATTAAAATAACTGAGAAATGTTATAAAAATATTTTTTTAAATTGCGAATTGTTTTGAAAAAATATTCGGAGGGAATGGATAAAATGAAATTAATGCGAACGGAAGATGCAGTGGGGCAGGTATTGTGCCATGACATCACACAAATTATCAAAGGCGTTACGAAGGATGCCGTATTTCGAAAAGGCCATATTATTACAGAGGAAGACATATCGGTACTTTTAAGTGTGGGAAAAGATCACATTTATATTTGGGAGAACAATGAGAATATGCTTCATGAAAATGATGCAGCTAAGATCTTGTATGATATGTGTGCAAATAAGCACATGACCCCATCGGAAATCAAAGAAGGAAAAATTGAACTGATCGCGGAGTGTGACGGTCTTTTAAAGGTTGATACAGAGCGATTGAATGCAGTAAATGCGCTTGGTGAAATGATGATTGCCTGTCGTCATGGAAACTTTCCGGTAAAAAAGGGCGATAAAATTGCCGGGACAAGGATTATTCCTCTTGTTATTGAAAAAGAAAAAATGGAGCGTGCAAAAAAAGCAGCCGGTGAAAAACCGATTTTTGAGCTGATTCCATTTAAAAAGATGAAAGCAGCAATTGTAAATACTGGAAACGAAGTATTTTACGGAAGGATCAAAGACACATTTACACCAGTTATTATCGAAAAATTGAAAGAATATGGAGCAGAGGTCGTCGGGCAAGTAGTAAGTGATGATAACCATGAACATATTACAGCGGCTATTCAGAAATTTTTGGATGAAGGGGTGGATATGGTACTTTGTACAGGTGGAATGAGTGTGGATCCAGATGACCGTACTCCACTTGCGATTAAGAATACAGGTGCTGAGATCGTGACTTACGGAGCACCGGTACTTCCGGGAGCCATGTTCTTGCTGTCCTACTATGGAGAGAAAAAAAGACCCGTCATTGGTCTTCCGGGATGCGTTATGTATGCGAAACGGACTATTTTTGATTTGGTTCTGCCACGGATCGTGGCTGGAGAAATTCTGAAAAAAGCAGATATTGATACACTGGGAGAAGGCGGCTTATGTTTGAATTGTCCGGTCTGTACTTTCCCGAATTGTGGATTTGGAAAGTAGGGAGTGCAGATGTGGGAATTCTTACAAAAATTAAAAGAACTGCAGCCAGAGAGTAAAAATATCGTTTTGACAGGACTGACAGGAGAGGCACTTGGAGAAAAAGCGCTTGTCTCGAATGGAAAGCTGGTATGGACATCTGTTGCAGGGGGATTTTTAGAACAGCATGACCAGCAGATAGAGCAGTTAGAAGTAAATGGGATAGCGCTTGTTGATGGTGAAAAAATATTTGGTGAAGTTGTAGGTGGACAGAAGAAAATCGTGATCTGTGGCGGGGGACATGTTTCCATGCCGATTATTCAGCTTGGCAGACAGATTGGATGTTATGTAACAGTACTGGAAGACAGACCGAAATTTGCAGATAACGCCAGAAGAGCAGGAGCAGACAAAGTTATTTGTGATACATTTGAAGCGGGACTGGAACAGATTCCCGGTGATTCAGATACGTTTTTTGTAATCGTTACCCGCGGACATGTGTATGATCGGATCTGTCTGGAAAGTATTGTAAGAAAACCACATGCGTACATTGGAATGATGGGAAGCCGCAGAAGAGTGGCACAGGTAAAACATAGTGTCCTTGAAAATGGAGCCGATCCACAGGTAATCAGTCAGTTACATTCTCCGATCGGTCTGGATATAAAGGCGGAGACACCGGAAGAAATCGCAATATCCATTATGGCAGAAATTATACAGGTCAAGAATCAGGATAAACGAGGAGCCGGTTATTCGAATGAAATCCGGGATGCAATCGTGAAATGTGAGGATCAGAAAAAGATATTGGCGACGATAGTCGAACGAAAAGGAAGTGCGCCAAGAAGTATTGGAACGAAGATGTTGATCTTGGAAGACGGACGATGTGTAGACACTATTGGGGGCGGCTGTATTGAAGCCGCGATTGTCAGCAAAGCGTTATTAATACTGCGAGGATGCGCAAAAGCGCCACAGATCGTGCATGTGGATATGACTGGTGCAGATGCCGAGGAAGAAGGCATGGTGTGTGGTGGTAAAGTAAAGGTATTGTTGGAGGAAGTTTAAAGATTTATGAAGGATCAGTATGGAAGAATAATAGATTATATGAGAATTTCCATTACGGATCGGTGTAATCTCCGGTGTCGGTATTGTATGCCGGAAGGAGTAGAATTAGTTCCGATGAAGAACATTCTTTCTTACGAAGAAATTGAGATGGTCTGTCAGGCGGCTGCAAAGGCCGGAATCCGTAAATTCAAAATTACAGGAGGAGAACCGCTAGTAAGACTGGGGTGTACGGAATTGATTGGAAAGATTAAGAAGATTCCGGGAGTAGAGCAGGTAACAATGACTACGAATGGTGTCCTGCTGTCAAAATATTTACCAGAACTATTGGAAAATGGGCTGGATGCGGTGAATATTAGTCTGGATACACTGGACCGGGAACGTTATCAGGTAATTACCGGACGGGACGAACTTTTCAGGGTGCTGGAAAGTGTGGATCAGGCAGTAGATGCCGGAATCCCGGTGAAAATCAACAGTGTACTTCAAAAAGGCATGAATGAGGATGAATTTCTGGCACTTGCAAGATTGACGCTGGAGAAAAAGCTGGATGTACGTTTTATTGAGATGATGCCGATTGGGCTTGGAAAAAAGTTTGAGACGATTTACAATGAAGACATTTTGGAAGAGTTAAAGAAACAATATCCTGATATTCAGGAAGATCGGCAGATTCATGGAAATGGACCGGCAGTTTATGTGAAGCTTCCGGGCGGGCAGGGAAGTGTAGGATTTATCAGTGCACTTCATGGAAAATTCTGTCAGTATTGTAACCGGATACGCATGACGGCGCAAGGGTGTTTAAAACCTTGCCTGTGCTATGGAAAAGGCGTGGAATTGAAGGACATTTTTGACAGGCATGAAAAGCCGCAGAGATGCGGAACAACAATGGCAGATCAAGAAACATTGGAATATTTGTATCAGGCAATCACGGAGGCAATTCAGTTAAAGCCAAAAAGCCACCGTTTTGAAAATTTAAGTGAAATTACAGAAGATAAGAAAATGAGTCAAATTGGGGGATAGAGTTGTGGGAAAGATATTAGCAATCTGTATTAGTGAGAAAAAAGGAACCCAGAAAAAACCGATCGAGTCTGCAAGACTGGTGGAAGAATGGGGAATTGAAGGAGATGCCCATGTGGGTAAATGGCACCGTCAGGTGAGCATGCTTTCATTTGAAAAGATTGAAGCATTTCGAGAAAAAGGTGCAGACGTAGACTTTGGAGCATTCGGAGAGAATCTTGTTGTGGAAGGGTTTGATCTGAGTAAAGTCCCGGTAGGAACGAAATTTCAGATTGGAGAAGCAATTTTGGAATTGACGCAGATTGGAAAAGAATGCCATAGTCACTGTGCAATCTACAAGGTTATGGGTGATTGTATCATGCCAAGAGAAGGTGTGTTCACAAGGGTTCTGAAAGGTGGCGAGATTAAGGCTGGTGATGAGATCACAATGCTCCCATTGGAAAAAGATCGTCCGTTTACGGCGGCGATTATTACTTTGAGTGATAAAGGTGCTGCAGGAGAGCGGGAGGATAAGAGTGGTCCATTGATTCAGGAGATGCTTATGAAGGAAGGATATGATGTGATAGAGACATTACTGCTTCCGGACGGAGAGCAGCCTTTGAAGCATCAGCTTATGAGACTGGCAGACCAGAGACAGGTCAATGTGATCTTTACGACAGGTGGGACCGGATTTGCAGAAAGAGATGTGACACCAGAGGCAACACAGGCAGTCTGTGACCGCATGGCGATGGGAATTGCAGATGCGATCCGTCAGTATTCACTTTCTATTACCGGAAGAGCAATGCTAAGCCGGGCTGTATCCGGAATTCGAAAAAAGACGTTGATCGTCAATCTTCCGGGAAGCCCGAAGGCTGTAAAAGAGAGTCTGGAGTATGTATTACCGCATCTGGGACATGGACTTGGAATTTTGCGTGGCACAGATGGTGAATGTGGAAATAGCTGATAATTTATGATATCAGTGAGGATAATAATAGCGGTTGCATGTGAGAGCAGACATGAAAATGTGTAAACACGCATAAACGACCGCTATATTATTTATAACACCGATTATTTTTGTAAAACGAATCGCATTTTCAAAAACAGTCATTATGCTAATCCAAAAGAGGGAGAAACGAGATGAAAAAAAGAGTCTTAGCAACATTACTTGCAATGTCTATGGTATTAGGACTTGCAGCATGCGGAAGTAAATCCGACAGCAAAGATGACAAAAAAGAGGAGACAAAAACAGAGGCGAAGGCTGATGACGCAGAAGATGTAGAGCTTCAGGTATTTATTGCCGCCAGCTTGAGCAAAGTTATGGATGAAGTCGCAACAGAGTATCAGAAAGATCATCCAAATGTGAAGATTACATTTAATGCAGATAGTTCAGGAACACTGCTTACACAGATCGAGGAAGGATATGCGTGTGATGTATTCTTTTCAGCAGCTCAGAAACAGATGGATCAGCTGGAGAAGACAGACGGACTTGTAGTTGACGGAACACGTAAGAATGTTGTAAACAACCAGGTCGTAGTTGTAACACGTAAAGACAGTGGAACAAAGGTTACCGGACTTGAGACTTTAAAAGATGCTTCCAGCATCGCTCTTGCAGGTGGAAGCGTACCGGTTGGTAAATATACAAGACAGGCACTTGTAAACCTTGGAATTCTTGACAAAGTTGATGATGTATCCACAATTCCTACAGAGACAATCTCCGAGAAACTTGGCGGAGTTGAGATCAGCGAGCAGGATAACGTAAGTAAAGTATTGGCAGCAGTTGTAGAGGGATCTTGTGAAGTTGGTACAACATACTATTCTGATACATATGGATATGAGGATGAGCTTAATATCCTTCAGACAGTAAGCTATGATCTTACAGGAAATGTAATCTACCCGATCGCTCAGGTTAAAAATGACGAAGCAAGTGATGCAGAAGTCTCAGAAGCAAAAGATTTCATCGATTTTGTAACATCTGATAAAGCAAAAACAATTTTTCAGAAATACTACTTCGATACAGATGTAGAGTAAGAAATATCTTTTCTAAGCCAGCAAAAGTTGACTGGGAATTAAAAAAGCAATAATGAAAAGTCCCTTTCCTGCCTCAAAACAGGTCAGGAACATTCTTGAAGCCGGAGGAGGAATATAGATGGATGCAATGGAATCGATTATTAAAAATTTGGACTGGAGTCCGCTTTTTATATCATTAAAAACAGGAATCGTGGCGACTTTTATATCATTCTTTTTAGGAATTTATGCGGCGAGAAAAGTGGTAAAGACAACACCGGGCAAGAAGGCGGTCATTGATGGAATACTGACACTGCCGATGGTACTGCCACCGACTGTCGCAGGTTTCTTCCTGCTTTTGATCTTTAGTAAAAGAAGACCATTTGGAATTTTTTTGTATGAGACATTTGATATTAAGGTCGTGCAGTCATGGCTTGGTTGTATTATTGCAGCAACCGTTATCGCATTTCCGCTAATGTATCGTAATGCAAGAGCTGCTTTTGAACAGTTAGATGTCAATCTGATTTATGCAGGGCGCACACTTGGTATGTCTGACATCCGGATTTTCTGGAAAGTTGTGATTCCAAGTGCAGGACCTGGAATTGCATCCGGAACCATTCTTACATTTGCAAGAGCCCTTGGAGAGTACGGAGCAACATCTATGCTGGCTGGAAATATTCCCGGAAAGACGGGAACGATTTCGCAGAAAATTGCTATGGTCATTCAGGATGGAGATTATGCAACAGCGGGAGTATGGGTAGCGATCGTTATGCTCATCGCATTTCTTGTAATCTTTTCCATGAATTTTATATCCGGCACAAAGATGAAGAATATCAAACACTGGTAGATCCGGTTAAACAACATACTGCATCTTCTGTATGTTGTTTGAGTTGCCAGGCATACGACAAAAAGAAATTGTGGATGGAGAATGCATGGGATTGGGATTGTACGGGAAATTGTGGAAAGATGCGGGAAGGATAAAAAATGGGAATTAAAGTAGATATTAAGAGAAAACTGGGAGAATTCAGTCTTGATATACATTTTCAGACAGAATCGAAACGAATCGGGATTCTGGGAGCATCTGGTTGTGGAAAAAGCATGACGCTTAAGAGTATCGCGGGGATTGAGACACCGGATTTTGGAATGATACAGATTGATGATAAGGTGCTGTTTGATTCGGCCAATAAAGTGGATTTAAAACCACAGAAAAGAAATGTCGGATACCTCTTTCAGAATTATGCGTTGTTTCCAACTATGACAGTTGCAAAAAATATTGCGGCAGGTCTGAAAGGCAGCAAGGAAGAAAAGCAGAAAAAAGTACAGGGAATGATTGAAAAATTTGCGCTGACAGGACTTGCTGACCGGTTGCCGGGACAACTTTCCGGTGGCCAGCAGCAAAGAGTTGCACTGGCGAGGATTATGGCGTATGAGCCGGATGTCATTCTGTTGGATGAGCCATTTTCCGCATTGGACGTATTTTTAAAAGACCGGCTTCAGCAGGAACTGATTGAGATGCTGAAGGATTATGAAGGAACTGTTATTATGGTATCGCACAGCAGAGATGAAATTTATCGTTTCAGCGAGGAACTGTTGATCATGGATCAGGGGAAATCGGTCATTTATGGAGAAACGAAAAAAATATTTGCAAAGCCTGTATATAAAGAGGCAGCAAAACTGACCGGTTGTAAGAATTTTTCCAGAATAAAACGCGTAGATGCACATACGGCAGAGATTCTTGACTGGGGAATTACATTACATACGAATCAGGAAATCGATGAACAGGCAGTCTGGCTTGGCTATCGGGCCCATGATTTTGTGCCGGTGTGGGGAAAGCGAAAGGAGAACTGTCTAAAGATAAATGTTGAAAGTGAGGCAGCACTTCCTTTCGAAAGAAATTATTATCTTTACCCGGAAGGGGAAGAAAATCAGGATAAACAGACAATCTGCTGGTTTCTTCAGAGAGAAAAGCTGGAAAAAATCGGAGAAAAAGGAATGCCGGATTATCTGGAGCTTACGGAAGAGGGCATGATGTTTCTGAGAGGATAAAAGAGAGGTTTCAGTAGTTGCGGGTTTTATCGGGGTATGTTAGACTAAGCATAAGTAGATTTAGAAAAAAATCCAAAACGAGGAGGAAAAAGGTATGAAGAGAATGAAAAGAGTATTGGCTTTGGGGATGGCGGTACTGATGTGTATGGGGCTGACTGCATGTGGTAAAGATTTTGATGCGGCAGGATACACAAAATCGGTATTAGATGCAAATTATCATGCGCAGTATGATAAATATGCCGAATACCGTGGAATTTCTGAGAGTGATGCGAAAAAAGAAGTGACAGAAGGTATGAGAACTCAGATTGAGAGCGCATTTTCAGGAATGGACGTAAGTGACGAGATGATGGATAAATACATAGAGGTAGCTGATAAGGCCTATGATCTGGCAGATTTCACAGTAAAAGATGCCAAGAAACAGGACGATGACAGCTATGTAGTAACTGTCGTGATCAAGCCATCAGATATATTCAGTAATTCTTCCAACTATGTAAATGATATTGCAACAGAGTATGCAGATCAGGGAAAAGATCCGACACAGACAGATGTGCTTATGGATATTTTAGTTGAGAGCCTGAACCGTGCGATTGAAGCAAACTCTTACGGTGAAGAGACGACATTGGAAGTTCACGTAACAGCGGACAAGGATGGGGCATACGGAATCGAAGAATCAGAGATGGAGACACTGGAAGCTACTATGTTCCCAGGCGAATAAATTAGACAAAACAAAGTATTTAATAGCCGGGGTGTTAATGGCAAGGTATTAATGGCAGGGTATTAATAGCTGGCCATAGGAAAGCTATATAAAAGGCTTGACATGCCAGTCCTTACTGTGCTACGATTTTTACGTTGAAATTCTTTTATATCTATATAAAAGAGATGTAAATATTCATAAGATAGCCAGAATGATTTATGGAAATTGCTGAATATTGAAAATGAAACAGAAAATGCGTGGAAAAAGAGAGTACGGTTGGAAAGATTCTACAGAGAAGCCCCGGTTAAGCTGAGAAGGGCGGATTGGAACAAGCGGAAGATGGCTTTGGAGCAGTGAGTGTGAAGAGTGGCAGACAGGTCAGAGATTTAGCACTTAATGGGATTCGCCCATTACAGCGAAAGAGTGTAGATGGCACTCGATGAGGTTCTGATCCGTGAGGATAGAGCGAAAAGAAGTGGTAACGCGGAATATCCCGCCTTCTCAGTATGAGAAGGCGGTTTTTTTGTATAGGTAGGAAATTGCATTTCCTACCTATACAAAAAGCCACCGGCAGGATGTGACAAAAATTATCATTAAATAATGAAAAATTAAGATTATAGAAGGAGAGAAGAATATGTGTGAGAAATGCAACAAAGGAAAGTATTATATTACTACAGCGATTGCTTATGCATCAGGCAAACCGCATATTGGTAATACTTATGAGGTCGTTCTTGCAGATGCAATTGCAAGATACAAAAGAAGTCAGGGATACGATGTATTTTTCCAGACAGGAACTGACGAACATGGTCAGAAAATTGAACTGAAAGCGGACGAGGCAGGTATTACACCAAAACAGTTCGTTGACAATGCAGCGGGAGAGATTAAGAAGATCTGGGATTTAATGAATACTTCCTATGATAAATTTATCCGTACGACTGATGAGGATCATGAAGCACAGGTCAAGAAAATTTTCAAAAGACTGTACGATCAGGGAGACATTTATAAGAGTTCATACGAGGGAATGTACTGTACTCCTTGTGAGTCCTTTTGGACAGAGTCTCAGTTAGTAGACGGAAAATGTCCGGATTGTGGACGCGAATGTAAACCAGCGAAGGAAGAAGCATATTTCTTCAGAATGAGCAAATACGCTGACCGTCTGATCGATTATATCAACACGCATCCGGAATTTATTCAGCCTGTATCTCGTAAAAATGAGATGATGAACAATTTCCTTCTTCCAGGTCTTCAGGATCTGTGCGTGTCCAGAACATCCTTCACATGGGGAATTCCGGTTGACTTTGATCCCAAGCATGTTGTGTATGTATGGCTGGATGCCTTGACAAACTACATCACAGGAATCGGATACGATTGTGATGGAAACAGCACAGAGCAGTTCAAGAAAAACTGGCCTGCAGATTTACATTTGATCGGAAAGGATATTATCCGTTTCCACACCATTTACTGGCCAATCTTCCTGATGGCACTGGATCTTCCACTTCCAAAACAAGTATTTGGACATCCATGGCTTCTGCAGGGCGATGGTAAGATGAGTAAATCCAAGGGAAATGTATTGTATGCTGATGAATTGGTAGATTTCTTCGGAGTTGACGCAGTACGTTACTTCGTACTTCATGAGATGCCATTTGAGAATGACGGAGTTATTTCCTGGGAGCTTATGGTAGAGCGTATGAATTCCGATCTGGCAAATACACTTGGAAATCTGGTCAACAGAACCATTTCTATGACAAATAAATACTTTGGCGGAACGGTGACGAATAAAGGTGTTGCTGAGACAGAAGAAGACAAAGCAGTTGATGCGGATCTGAAAGCAATCACAGAGGATACGCCAAAAAGAGTGGAAGCTAAGATGGATGAGCTGCGTGTGGCAGATGCGATCACAGAGATTTTCGTACTCTTCAAACGCTGCAACAAATACATCGATGAGACAATGCCGTGGGCACTTGCAAAAGAAGAGGCTAAGAAAGACCGTCTGGAGACAGTGCTCTATAATCTGATCGAGAGCATCAAAACAGGCGCAAGACTTCTGGAGTCCTTCATGCCAGAAACATCTGAGAAGATTCTTGCACAACTTGGTGACGGAAAAGTGACAGAAAAGCCGGAAATTCTTTTCGCAAGATTAGACGTAGAAGAAGTAATGAAGAAAGTAGAAGAACTTCACCCACAGATGACAGCAGAAGAGAAAGAGAATCAGGTAGATGGTGAAGAAGAGACAGTAATCGATATTGATGCAAAACCAGAAATTACATTTGACGACTTCGGAAAAATGCAGTTTCAGGTAGGTGAGATCATCTCATGCGAGGCAGTCCCGAAATCTAAGAAATTACTGTGCTCACAGGTAAAAATCGGAAGTCAGGTAAAACAGATTGTATCCGGAATCCGCAAACACTATACACCAGAAGAAATGGTCGGCAAGAAAGTTATGGTACTTGTGAACCTGAAGCCGGCAAAACTTGCAGGAGTACTTTCAGAAGGAATGCTTCTGTGCGCAGAAGATGCAGAAGGAAATCTGGCCCTGATGACACCGGAAAAAGCAATGCCGGCAGGAGCAGAGATTTGCTAATATACAGAACTTAAAAATTTGTGTACGGCGAAGCACAATTTAAAAAGGGACAGGTTAACAATCGCTCTAAGAAGCGGAAAAAGGCAGTTTAAATAATTACACAATTTAATTGGGGACGGGGTTTTTTTGAAAAAACCCCGTCCCCAAAGGAGGAAATATGAGTAAGATTAGAATTGGTATTGTAGGTTATGGTAATATTGGCCGTGGCGTTGAGCAGGCAATTAAGAGAAATGAGGACATGGAGTTGGCGGCAGTTTTTACAAGAAGAGATCCTGCGTCTGTCAAAGTTGCGACTGAGGGTGCGAAAGTAGTGCACATGGATGATATGTTATCTATGAAGGGTGACGTGGATGTAATGGTTCTGTGCGGTGGTTCTGCAACGGATCTTCCGGTCATGGGTCCAGAGATTGCAGCGAATTTTAACACAATTGACAGTTTTGATACACATGCCAAGATCCCAGAGTATTTTGCAAATGTGGACAAAGCTGCAAAAGAGGGAAATAATATCAGTATTATTTCTGTTGGCTGGGATCCGGGAATGTTCTCTTTGAACCGTCTCTATGCGGAGTCTATTCTTGTCCAGGGAAGCACATATACATTCTGGGGCAAGGGTGTAAGCCAGGGACATTCTGATGCTATCCGCCGTATCCCGGGTGTGAAGAATGCGATCCAGTATACAGTTCCTGTTGACGAGGCTGTTGATCAGGTGAGAAGTGGAAGTGAGCCAAAGCTGACTACAAGAGACAAACATACGCGTGAGTGCTATGTTGTAGCGCAAGAGGGTGCCAACAAAGCTGAGATTGAAAATGCGATCAAGACTATGCCGAATTATTTTGATGAATACAACACGACCGTTCATTTTATTGCTGAGGAAGAGCTGAAGAGAGACCACAGCAAGATGCCTCATGGTGGATTCGTGATCCGCACAGGTGAAACTGGAGAAGAGGGCAACAAGCATGTGATTGAGTATTCTCTGAAACTGGATTCTAATCCAGAGTTTACAGCGAGCGTTCTGATTGCTTATGCAAGAGCAGCTTACCGCCTGAATCAGAAGGGCGAGAACGGAGCAAGAAGTGTATTTGATATTGCGCCTGCATTGTTATCTATGAAGACACCAGAGCAGCTCAGAAAAGAGATTCTGTAATATGATTATCGATACACATGGACATTACGATGACGAACAGTTCGATGTGGACCGGGAAATGTTGCTGACGAACTTAAAGGAGCGTGGGCTGAAAGCAATTGTGACGGTGGGTGCTTCTATGCAGACAAGTGAAAATGCACTTGCGCTGGCACATCAGTATCCGGCAGTTTATGCGGCTGTCGGTGTCCATCCGGACGAGGTCGGCGAGTTGAACGATGATGCGCTGGCGCGTCTGGAGGAAATGTGTCACGATCCGAAGGTGGTTGCTGTCGGTGAGATTGGTCTTGATTACCACTGGGATGTGGAGCCGAGAGAGGTTCAACAGAAGTGGTTCATCAGACAGCTTGATCTGGCGAGAAAGGTCGGGCTTCCGGTCAATATTCACAGTCGTGATGCGTCGGAAGATACATTTCGTATTATAAAGGAGCACGCATCGGATCTGACCGGAATTATCCACTGTTTTTCCGGTTCAAAAGAGCTGGCGGCTGAGTATGTGAAACTGGGATATTATATCGGAGTCGGTGGTGTCGTCACTTTTAAAAATGGAAAGAAACTAAAAAGTGTCGTGGAAGCAATACCACTGACATCGATTGTACTGGAAACGGATTGCCCGTACCTGGCACCGGAGCCGAACCGCGGCAAGCGAAATGAATCTGCATATATCCAGTATGTGGCAGAGGAGATTGCCCGGCTGAAAGGAATTTCTGTGGAGGAGGTTCTTACACAGACTGAGATAAATGCGAAGCAGGTATATCAGCTGCGGGCAGTATCATAAATTAAAAATATGTGAAGTGATATGTCGGAAATTTCATACAATCTTAATAACATTTTTTATCGACATAGTGTATAATATCTTTAATGGCAACAGTGCCGGTACGAGGAGGATAATCTTTCCAGTACCGGCACTTGAGCCAAATGAACATAAATTGCTGTTTGTTCATCTGGCTTATGGTTTGATGGAATGAAGGAGTAATAGAAGGAAGTATGAGTAAACCAACACTTGGAAATCCACAAAATACAATTGAAATATTGCAAAAGTATCATTTTAATTTTCAGAAGAAATTCGGACAGAATTTCCTGATTGACACGCATGTGCTTGAGAAGATCATCAGTGCGGCCGGAATTACAAAAGATGACATGGTTCTGGAGATTGGGCCGGGAATCGGTACCATGACCCAATATCTGGCTGAGGCGGCAGGAAAGGTAGCTGCCGTGGAGATTGATAAGAATCTGATCCCGATTTTGGAAGATACCCTCAGCGAGTATGACAATGTCATGGTGATCAATGATGATGTTCTGAAAGTAGATATCCGTGGTCTTGTGGAGAAGGAGAACGGCGGACGTCCGGTAAAGGTGGTTGCGAATCTTCCATATTACATTACGACTCCGATCATTATGGGGCTGTTCGAAGGAAATGTCCCGGTTGAAAGTATTACGGTCATGGTGCAGAAGGAAGTTGCGGATCGTATGCAGACCGGACCTGGAAACAAGGATTACGGAGCATTGTCACTGGCTGTCCAGTACTATGCAGATCCGTATATAGTGGCAAATGTACCTCCGAACTGCTTTATGCCAAGACCGAAGGTCGGTTCCGCAGTCATTCGTCTTACAAGACATGCGGCTCCTCCGGTGAAAGTGGACAATGAGAAGTGGATGTTTGATATTATCCGAGCATCCTTCAACCAGAGAAGAAAGACACTGGCAAATGGATTGTCTAACTCTGACAAGATTGATTTGCCGAAAGATGTGATCACAGAAGCAATCGTAAAGCTTGGCAAAGGAGAAAGTGTTCGTGGTGAATCATTATCGCTGGAAGAATTTGCTGCGCTTAGCAACGACTTGTGGGAAAAGAAAGGGAGATGATTTATGGTAGGAAAGACAGTGAATAAAAGCGTAGACCGTGCATTATTTGAGATTACTCCGGAAATTCAGCATTTTGCAGGATTGTGTGAGAAGAATAATGCCATTGATAAAGAGCTGTATACTAAGTATGAAGTAAAAAGAGGGCTCCGTGACCTGAACGGAAAAGGTGTGCTTGCAGGACTGACCAATATTTCCGATGTATGTGCTAAGAAGATTGTGAATGGCGAAGAAGTTCCATGTGCCGGCAATCTTTATTACAGGGGTTACAATATCAAAGATCTGGTTGGCGGTTTCCTGAAAGAAGATCATTTTGGATTCGAAGAGATTGCTTATCTGCTTTTATTTGGTGAACTTCCGAGTAGTTCCGAACTTGAGATGTTTCATGAGACTCTGGTGGAGAGAAGAACGCTTCCGCCGAACTTTGTGCGTGACGTTATCATGAAGGCTCCGAGCGGCGACATGATGAACAGTCTGTCCAGAGAAATCCTGAATCTCTATTCCTATGATGATAAAGCAGACGATACGACCATCTCGAACGTGCTGAGACAGTGCCTGAACCTGATCAGCCAGTTCCCGATGCTGATGGTCTACAGTTATCATGCATATAATTTCCGCATGGGAGAAGATTTGTACATTTATGCACCACAGCCGAATCTGTCCACAGCTGAGAATATTCTGATGATGCTCCGAGAGGATAAGAAATATACGAAGCTTGAGGCAAGGATCCTGGACATGGCACTGGTGCTCCACATGGATCACGGCGGTGGTAACAACTCAACATTTACCACTCATGTAGTTACGTCCTCAGGAACAGATACGTACTCTACAATGTCTGCAGCGATGGCATCTCTTAAGGGACCAAAGCATGGCGGTGCCAATATCAAAGTAACGCAGATGTTCGCAGATATGAAGGAAAAAATATCTGACTGGACGGACGAAGACGAAGTACATCAGTATCTGGAAGACCTTTTGGATAAGAAAGCATTTGACCGGAAAGGGCTGATCTATGGCATGGGCCATGCGATTTATTCTGTATCCGATCCGCGTGCGGAGATTTTCAAGCAATTCGTAGAGCAGCTTGCGAAAGAAAAAGGACGGGAAGAAGAGTACGCACTGTATGCCATGGTAGAGCGCATGGCTCCACAGGTCATCGGCGAAAAGCGTAAAATTTACAAAGGTGTAAATGCAAATGTGGACTTTTACAGTGGTCTTGTGTATAGTATGCTAGATCTTCCGGCATCTCTTTACACTCCGATTTTTGCGGCGGCCCGTATTGTAGGCTGGAGCGCCCACAGACTGGAAGAGCTCAAGAATGTAGATAAGATTATCCGCCCGGCTTATAAGCCATTGTCTCCATACCGTGAGTATGTGAAGATGGAAGATCGTTAGTCTCCGGTAAAAAAATAAAACCCCGCAGCGGCCTGAAGCTTGCGGGGTTTTGCTTTTGACAATAAAATTCCGTTTCTTTTACTTAGGATCATACAGCCTGAAGAACTGGTTTGCTACGGCTTAGATAGGCGACAAGGATGTCGAAAAATTCACCGGCCGTTGGACGGACATATAATGGCCGCAGCGAGTAGGACTGAAGCTGATCATAACCATTTTCCCAACAGACTCTTATAACCGTGCGGATATCACGTTCAACACTTCCGACTGTCGCTTTATACTTTCTGGCAATCTCCGGATAAAGCTGTTTACTGATGGCAAGCAGATATTCCTCGTCTGCCAGACATAATTCAATCCCGTAACTTAGATAGCGATACCCCCTATATGTAGCACCTACTCCAAGGGTACGGATTACATAGTCAATGTCGTGAGTGTACATAGAAAACTCCCCCTTTATAAACTAGAAATTATGAAGTCTAAGTAAGTTTCATCTTTTGGTATTTTATCAAAATTTGTTGAAAATAAATGGGCTTAGATTTCGTTTACATTATGTTAGACATTTTTCGACGTTATTTTTGAAAATATTCATCATTTCTTAAGAAATCCATTCCTATGTCTTAAATTTTATTTGCTAATCTTGTATAGTAGATATGAGAGGTGAAAAGAGATGGCAAAAATATTAGTATGTGATGATGATAAAGAGATTGTAGAGGCGATTGAGATATATCTGACCCAGGATGGACATCAGGTTCTGGAAGCTTACGATGGAATCGAGGCAGTGGAGATCTTGAAAAAAGAAAGTGTAGATCTTCTGATTATGGATATCATGATGCCGAGAATGGATGGAATCAGGGCAACTTTAAAAATTCGCGAGAAGCACAATATTCCGATTATTATTCTGTCTGCGAAATCCGAGGATGCGGACAAGATATTGGGACTTAATATCGGAGCTGATGATTATATAACGAAACCATTTAATCCGCTGGAGCTGGTTGCCCGTGTGAAATCACATTTGCGCAGATATATGCAGCTTGGAAGCACGGCGATAAAGGAGAGCGAGGCAATCTATACAGTCGGCGGACTGGCGATCAACGATGATCTGAAAGAAGTGACAGTAGATGGCGAGCCGGTGAAGCTTACCCCGATCGAGTACAACATTTTGCTGCTGCTTGTAAAGCATCAGGGCAAAGTATTTTCTATTGACCAGATATATGAAAATATCTGGAATGAAAATGCGGTGGGTGTTGATAATACAGTGGCAGTGCATATTCGTCATATCCGTGAGAAGATTGAGATCAACCCGAAAGAACCAAGATATCTGAAAGTCGTGTGGGGCGTAGGGTATAAGATCGAGAAGCAGTAAAAGCAGGTCGGGGTAAGACCAGCAAGAAAAAGCTAACAGAAGGGAGACGTTATGGAAAAGATATGGCATAAGAAAAAAAAGACCAGAATTTTGTTGATCATAATTGCAAATGTTATGGTTATTTCGATGATGCTCGGCGTTATGAGCATCATGTCTTACGCAGAACTTTTCGATGACCTTATAACAGGAAAACTTACGCAGAGCTATGAAGATTCCTATGACTTTGATACAGAGCTTATGAATAGTGCGTATCAAGTGATGTCCGGCATTGACAGTGAGCAGATGTTTGAGACAGATGGAAAGATTGACGAGGATAAGCTGGTCGATATTCAGGTATATAACAATAGTGAGACGATCAGTGGTCAGAATGAAAGCGGTCTTTCATATCGATTGGGAGATTTGTTGAATTGGTATCAGAAATTGATCTACAGTGAGAGTACCAGTTATGTCAGAGATACAAACACGGATTCAGCAGAATTAGAAGGCAACGACGCAGAAGATCTGAAGGCTCCGATCGTTTGTAAATTATCAGATGGAAGTTATCATTACTATAGTCAGGATGATTTTAATGAAAAGGTGTTAAATGGTGAATTAAAATTTGTAATGACAGATGGAATAGGTGCGGAGACATCGGAGCAGATCTTAGATGAGCTGGAAAATGTGGATATATCAGATAGAAATGAAATGACGGAAGAGGAAAAGAATTTTCGGGGAATCGAAGATGCAGAGGGAACTATGCTCTATGTAGATTGCTGGAAATATGATGGAGTGTTATTCCGTGAGGAGGCAGCTCCACTGGAAGCAGAAAATCTCTTGCAGATAGTTAACGAGAATTCCAACTGGAATGGCAGGCTCAATGAAGCTTATAATATGCTGGAAAGCTGTATTTATCAGATTGGAGAGCGCTATGGAAATTATGAGAGCCTGACAGAGCAGTATAAAGAAGGAGATAGTAATTATTTCTATTATTATTTAGATTTAAAGAGTGGAAAAGTTGCCACAAATCGGGAGGAGCTTGGGCAGGAAAATAATATTGATGACGTTGCTAAAAGTGTTCGTAAGATGGGGAAATATGTCATAATAAAATCAAAACTGTCAGAGTTTGAAACGAATATTCAGGAAGCAGATGCAGAACTATGGCAGTCACAGACGGTTTATCTGAGTAATGTAGATAAAGGAGAGTTTGTGTTTATGACAGGTGTGGATACGAAGTATCCTGTGAAAGATAGTTATTATAAAAATGCACATTTTTATGAAAAGTATAGTCCGTTTGTCCGAGGAGTCAGTGCAGGAACGATTTTGGCGTTTTTAATATTTCTTGCCAGTGTAGTATGGCTTGTTGTGATCGCAGGTCGAACGGAAAGAGATGGAGAACTGCATCTATATAAATTTGACAGATGTAAGACAGAAATCGGAGCCGCAGCAGTTATATTTGCATGGTTCGTACCGTCACTATTGACTGTGCTTTTCATGGGAGCTGCAGGAATTATCTCCCAGAAAACATTTGCAGTAAGAAATGGTATTCTTTCTTACGAAATATTTTTTGGAATGATTGGATTCGGAGGACTTGCAGTCTATACATGTAATATGTTTCTGGCCGGTATTTTGAGTCTGGCCAGAAGAATAAAAGCAGGAATTGCATGGAAGAACAGTTTTCTGTACAGTGTCGTAGAGTTTGTGAAATTATTGATTCGAAATGCCAGACACATAGCAAAAATAATTGTTTTATATCTTGCGTATGCAGCAGTACATTGGGTGGCATATCTGGCATCAGGCTGGCCAAGTGCATTTTGGTCATTCGTGATTTTCATTGTGCAGACAGCAGGATTTGTAATCCTTGTCAACTGGGCAGTCGGACGACAGAAAATTAAAGAAGGTATTGAGAAAATCAGTGAAGGTGAGCTGGATTACAAGATTGATCTCGAAGACATACATGGAGAACAACGCAAGATTGCAGAACAAGTCAATTCTATCGGAAGCGGACTTGATGCGGCAGTCGAGAAGAATATGAAAAGTGAGCGGTTAAAGACAGATCTGATTACAAATGTATCTCACGATATCAAGACGCCGCTGACCTCCATTATTAATTATGTAAATCTCTTGAAACAAGAAAAATTTGATGATCCGAAGATTCAAAGATATATTGAAGTTCTGGAAGAAAAATCTCAGAGACTGAAGACTTTGACAGAAGATGTTGTAGAGGCATCGAAAGTCAGTTCAGGTAATATTTCTCTCGAGTTTATGAATATTAATATGATAGAACTCATCCAGCAGACGAGCGGAGAATTTGAAGAAAAATTCCAGACCAGAAATCTGACACAGATCATGAATTTCCCGGAAGAAGATGCGATTGTTCGGGTAGACGGAAGAAGAATGTGGCGCGTGCTTGCAAATATTTATAATAATGCTGCAAAATATGCTATGGAAGGAACACGCATCTATGCAGATCTGCAGACACTGGACGGAAAAGTAATCTTCAGTCTGAAAAACATATCTGAGCAGCCACTTAACATTTCCTCGGCAGATGAACTGACTGAGCGATTCATTCGCGGAGACTTGTCAAGAAGTACCGAAGGAAGTGGACTGGGATTGTCGATTGCGAAGACATTGACCACAATGATGGGTGGAACATTTGATCTGTATCTGGACGGTGATCTATTCAAAGTCGTAATTATATTTAGTAAAGTTAGTTGATAAATTTTTAGTTAGGGACGTAGCATTTCGCCAAAGTGTCACGTTCCTAACTTTGTCTTGTTCCCAATCAACTTTTGCCCTGTCTCAAATTGACTTTTTCCCGTACCGCTAGTACAATATTACTACTATGAATGAATTAAAAAATATATTAGAACAAAATTTAAATGACAATTTTATATCGGCGGTTTTGAGTAATCCAAGAGATGAGAAGCTCTCGGCAAAGGTTAAGGTGCGCCCGGTGCTCATGAAGGATATAAGGGTCTATCAGATGGAGACATTTCGTGGGAATCAGGCATTTCATGAGAATTTAAGTGCCGATGAGGCGTGTGAGAAGATGCTGGAGGCTATGGAGAATATGAAGCAGATGCAGCTTGTAACGGCGGATGCGGAATTTTCTGTGCTTATCAGCAAGAAGGGAAAGGTTACAATTAAGAAGAAACAGAAGAAAGCGCAGATGCGCCCCCTGGATCTGAATCATAACCGGAAGAAACAATATATCCTGCAGAAAGGTGTACCGGTTCCGTTTTTACAGGATCTTGGTGTTATGACGGAGGAAGGAAAGATTGTTCATGCAAGGTCAGACAAGTTCCGGCAGATCAACCGGTTCCTGGAATTTATCGAGGATATTTTACCACAGCTTGATTCTGGAAGAGAGCTTACAATTCTGGATTTTGGCTGTGGAAAGTCTTATCTTACATTTGCTATGTATTATTATCTTCATGAGCTGAAATCTTATGACATCCGGATCATCGGTCTGGACCTGAAGACGGATGTAATCCGGAAATGTAACGAGCTGGCGAAGAAGTATCAGTATGATAAGCTGACGTTTCTGGAGGGAAATATTGCAGACTATACGGGCGCGGAGGAAGTAGATATGGTTGTGACACTTCATGCCTGTGATACAGCAACGGATTTTGCGCTGGCAAAAGCAATTGGCTGGAATGCGAAGGTTATTTTATCGGTGCCTTGCTGCCAGCATGAACTGAACCGGCAGATGAAGAATGACGTGCTTTCACCGATCATGAATTATGGACTTTTGAAAGAACGTATGGCGGCACTTGTGACAGACGGACTACGTGCGGAGTATCTAAAGAGGGAGGGATACGACGTGCAGGTTATGGAATTTATTGACATGGAACATACACCGAAAAATATTCTGCTTCGTGCGGTGAAAACAGGCCGCCGGGCAGACAATGAAGAGAGTATCCGCGCATGCGAGTCATTTCTTCGCGTGACACCGACACTGGGGAGACTGCTAGACGAAAAAGGGGAGCTTTAAATGAAATGGAAAAATCGCGTGATCCACGCAGGGGTACTGGTTCTGGTATTTCTTGCTGCGGTGGTCGTATTTGGCTATGTGACAAATAAAAAGAACAGTAACATGACAACAGATATGGGGGCAGCAACACGTCCCCAGATTGCGTTTTCCTATAACGGTTATTCGCTCAATGACCTGCCCGGATATAAGAATGAGATGGATTTGACAGGCGTACGTGATTCCATCACACCGGTCAGCAATGGTCAGCTTCAGGTCACCATCAAAGCTTATGAAAATGTGATTGAAAGTCTGGGCTATACGGTTTACTCGATAGATGGCAAAGAAAAGCTGTTGGAACAGAAGGTGAAGAAGCCAGGAGAGAATGCGACGCTGGAAGTAGGAAATGCCGATGGTGAAAATATTTTGTCTGAGGAGCGTATGCTTCAAATCACGCTGCATATGGATGATCACGACATGTATTATTATACGAGAATCGTGGACGGAGCCAAGTTAAATGCGGCGCCAAGCCTGGATTATGTACAAAGTTTCCATGAAAATGCACTGGCGAAAGCGGAAGGTGTTGGAATTGGAACGGCGATTGAGCCGAGTGATGAAGGTGACAACACGACATTACAGCATGTGACGATCCACTCAGATTACACGCATGTAACATGGGGAGATCTGGCCCCGAAGGTTGACGGAAGTGAGCGTTGGACGATTAAAGAGTTGAACAGCACATATATGGCAGTGGAGCTGGAATATCGTGTGAACTGTACTGGTGAGGAAAATGAGCAAGACGAATACCAGGTGCGGGAATATTTCCGTGTGCGTTACATTTCCGGAAGTCAGAAGACATATCTGTTAGATTATGACCGAACGATGGACCAGATATTTGATGCGACGAAGAAGGTGTTGAATGAAAAAGGTGTACTTCTTGGCATCACAGACAAGAATCCGGTCTATATGGTAAATAAAAACGGAACCGTTGTGTCATTTGTGCAGGCGGGAGAACTATGGAATTATAATCGTGACCGAGATGAAGTTTCTCTTGTGTTCAGCTTTGCAGATGCGGAGAATACGGATATCCGGAATATGCTGATGCAGCATGATATTAAGATTTTAAATGTAGACGAAAAGGGAAATACAACATTTGCCGTATGCGGATACATGAACCGGGGCAGCCATGAGGGTGAGACTGGATCCGCAGTCTACTATTATAATATTGAACAGAATTCTGTTGAGGAAAAATTATTCGTATCCAGTGACAAGGCTTATGACCGTGCCCTGGAAGAAGTGGACGGACTGGTCTACTATAATGTAGAAAATGGCTGTCTGTATACGATTGCAGATGACGTACTCTACAAAATGGATATGAATAAAGGTACGAAAAAGGAGCTTGCGACAGGACTGAATGAAGATCAGTATGTTGCAAGCGAAGATGGACATCTGGTAGCTTATGAGAAAGAAGATCCTTCGAAGTCCAAGTCTGTGACAGTTATGAATCTGGAGACTGATCAAGAATATGAAGTGACTTGCAAAGATGGCGAGTGTATCAAACCACTTGGCTTCATGGATGGTGATTTTGTCTACGGTGTTGCAAAAACGGAAGAAGTCGGAACAACACTGTCAGGAGCCCAGGTCATTCCGATGTATAAAGTGGAGATTACAAGTAGTAAAGATAAGGTGATCAAAACTTATGAACAGTCAGGAATCTATGTGCTAAGTGCTACATTTGAGGATAATATGATCACCCTTGACCGTGCGGTAAAAGACGGCGATACTTACACCGGAACAGCACAGGATTATATTACAAGCAGCGAAGAGGCGAAAGAAAGCAATATTTATGTGCAGACATATAAAACAGATCTGAAAGAGACACAGGTTCGCCTGACGTATGATGATGGCATTTCTGACAAGGAGCCGAAGCTATTAAAACCGAAACAGGTGGTACTCGAAAATATTCCACAGGTCAGTCTGGACCGTAAAAAAGAAACAGACGCATTTTATGTGTATGGTCATGGAAGGCTTCAGGGAACTTATAATACTGCAGGAAAAGCGATTCAGAAAGCCAATGACTGTGGCGGAGTCGTGGTTGATGCTGATCAGAATTACATCTGGGAGCGTGGAAACCGCGATCTGAAATATTCGATTGACACGGAAGATGCAGATACAGAACAGCTCAGACAGGCACTCGCAGGTGGAAAATCTGTGGTCGATGCAATTACAGAAGTTTATGGAAGCGTGATGGATTTAAGTGGCTGTACGATAGACGAACTGCTTTACAATGTTAATCAGGGACGACCGTTAATTGCCGTCTTAGATGCGCAAACAACGCTGATGATTGTTGGTTATAGTGACGGAATAGTCAGCTGTGAAGATATCGGAAGCGGTGTACGCAGCAATCATGCACAAAGTGACTTTGCAAATGTCAGTGTATATCTGGCAGGAAAATAAAAATTATAAACAAACGATGTGGATGGATCATAACAGATAAATCCGGAAATAAGAAAACCCTGGCAGATTGTCAGGGTTTTTAATAATTAGTTTATTGAGCAAATAATGTCTTTGCGTATTTCTTTAATGCAAAGTAAAGTACCATTCCGAGTACTGCACAGGAAATGATCTCGCCAATGCCAACAGTGCACATCATAAATGGAATTGGAAGTGCAACTCCATATCCGTAGCGCAGAACAAACGGTACGATAATAATGTTAGATACAATTGGTGGGATTGGTGCAAAGTAAGGGCTCTTCTTGCGAAGTTTCCAAGTAAAGAATGCACCGATCAGTGTGGCAATACTTCCAAAGATGATATCCGGAAGGATTGCGCCTCCGAGAATGTTGCCTACAAGGCAGCCGATAAATAATCCTGGAATAGCTGCTGGTGTGAAAACCGGAAGAATCGTCAGGGCTTCGGAAATACGAACCTGAACCTCTCCGAATGAAAATGGTGCGAATACATAGGTAAGCACCACGTAGATGGCTGCAATCATGGCAGCCTGTGTCATGAAATTGATGTTTCTGTTCTTCATTTTTTAATCTCCTTTAGTTTTGTTTTACGTGTGGAAGGTCACGAACACACGATTCATTTTACGCCGGGAATCGGCGAAACCCTTGTAAGACCTTGGTTTTTCGGGTTTGGTAACGGGTGATAGTATAGCATGGAAGCTCTGAAAAATCAAGGAAAGTACCAAAAAAGTACAAAATGGGAAAACAAAGGAAGAAAAACGAATGCTTCCGGGTGTAAAATTTAAGTAATTATATAATAGCTGGTGCCGTCCAGCAATACAGGCACACTTTAAAGTAGATAAATCTATGAATGTTATTTGTTACCTAGATAGTGTTTAAAATCTGCTATGAGTTGATCTGATGGATGAATTTTATATTCGGCAGAGATACGGTCACGTTTTTTTGATGCTTCTTCTGCCCAGAGACGAAAATCTTCAGTTGACATTTTGTTATTAGTAACACGCGCGTAGTACCGTTTATAAGCGCGTTCATATTCTTTCAGTATAGGATTATTATTAATTTTATTTTTGTATTGTAAAGAAGCGCCGATATCTTTGCAAGTTTGACCCTTTTGATTATATTTTCGATTGCAATAGTCGTTATTGTAATTTTGTTTCTGAATAAAGTATTTACCACAGTTTTTGCAACGCTTGATAATTACATTTGCTTCAATCATCTTAGATAATTCAGTAACACAAAAAGATAGAGGGTGATTATTAATATACCTTTTTCCAAATTTACATCCTTGAATAATGTGAGTCTTTTTGTTAATGATAGATTCGCAATAATGTTTTTCTTTCATGAATGGCATATCACTAAAAAGTATATTTATGTCATCAGATAAGGCATCTACGGCATTTGCGCCTTTTTCATTGAGGTGTTCAACATGATATGGCATACCGCATAATCCATCTATAAAACGATGGATACATTCTATTATCTCTGGATCAATATACATTATTTTTTTAAATTCATCTAAACGCATATTAAAAAAATAATCTTTATTTAAAGAGTAAAAGTATAAATGGTCAATACCATTTTCATATAATCGATCTATAAAACAATCCAGTAATTCACACCCGTGGTTTTCAAAATAAATAGCATCATTACTACTTACATAATCGTTCAATATTGTATTATATAGCGAAAAATCAATGTCTAAAAATGATATTACAGAGTCGCCTAAAGCAAATACAGAAGGTTCTTCATCGAAATATTTGTGACTTAAAGTCCTGCCAGGGTTTACCCATTCGTCAATAAAAATTGTTGTCATAGATTGAAAATCAAATTCGATTTCCTGCTCTGACCATAAAGGATGGTCGTTAGTACAAACCCATTCTTCTCTATTATTATATGGACTAAACATTCCCATATTAACCCCCCACCTTTTTAGAAAATTAATATTGCCTTAAAAATAGAAAATATATAACTCTAAATTATATTATCAAAAACGATTGATTTATTCAACACATATTAGTAAAATTAGATAAACCAAAATAGAAAATAAATAAAACAAAAAATAATTTTCTAGAAAGGAGCTAATATGGTAAAAAGAATTAGTGATACTTCAATAATGAGTGAAAAAAGACTTTTAGATGCAAATGAAGTGTGCATATATTTAAGTCTTGGCCGTAGTCGAGGGGTAGAATTCGCTAAGTCGATCGGGGCGGAGCGTAAAGTGGGAAGGAGATGCCTTTATGATAAGGCGGCCATTGACAGATATTTTGATTCATTGATAGGAGTAAAATAATGCAGAATAAAAACAGAAATAACCAAGTATACACAGAGGGGCAGCAGTCCGGCAAGACTGACTATCCTATAGCAAGTTTATTGAAAGCAGGGAAAGAAAACGCAATATCGACAAAGGAATTAGTACGCCTTTCCGGTTGTAAGAGCGTGAGAGATCTTCAGGAATGTATATTCCAAGAAAGATGCACAGGTGCAATTATATGTAGTGGATCAGGTGCAGGGTATTGGCTTCCAAAGGATAAGGAAGAGATAAGGAAATTTTGCGAGACTATGGAGAAAAGGGCAAGAAATACATTCAATGCCACAAAAAGCGCAAGGAGAGCGTTGGAGCTTCCGGAAGGGCAGCTTGATATAACAGAATAGGGAATACATAGAAAGAACCGGCTCTAACACAGCCGGTTCAAATAAAATGCTACCAATAGCATTTGTAACCTATGAAGTCAAGAAAACAAGGGGAACAAAGTCCCTTTTCAGACTTGATAAGCATATTATCTTAAGAACCATAGGAGAATGCAAAATGCCTTACATAAAAAGTATATGCAGGGCTGGAAAGACAAAGGAAATAGCAAAATATTATACAAGGCGTTTTCAGCCTGGAGGAGAGAAGCGGAGCGAGAAAAAGAAAGAGACCACAGAGCAACAACAAAAAGTAAATGACAGACAATTAGCAAGAAAGCTTACCTATTTGTTGAATGCTAATTTTGATAATACAAGCAGATTAGTCACATTTTCTTATAAGGCAGAGTGCAGACCGGATCCAGAGTCGCTTAAATGCCAAAAAAGAGAGTTATTGAAGAAAATGAGAAAGATATATAAAGACGAAGGAAAGGTGTTGAAGTATGTGGAGGTTGCAGAGGTCGGAGAAAGAGGAGCAATGCATATACACATGATCATAAACGACATTGATATGCGAAAAATAGAAAAACTATGGAAATATGGCTATGTATCTTCGAAACCACTGGACGAAACAGGGCAATATAGAAAGATTGCTGAGTATTTTATAAAGTATTATCAAAAGACCAGGAAGACAGCTGAAAAGGTACAGTCGAAAGCTTACAATTGTAGCAGGAATCTCAAACGGCCAGAACCCAAAAAGCATGTTATGAGGGGAATGAGGATAAGCAAAAAGATTGAGATCCCGAAAGGGTGGTATCTGGATAAGGAAAGCGTGATAGAAGGAATCACGGCTGACGGTTATCAGTTTTTCTCATATACACTAATCGAGTGCCGGAAAAAGCACGTGAAAACATGAAATAAGCCTGTCACATAATGACAAGCCCATTTACAAAACATCATCTAATTGTATTTTAAAGGAGTGGGCTGGACATGTCAAATAGTACAGGAACGAACCTTGAAAACAGAATATCGAATGAGAACCTTGTCAGAAGAATACAGAACGGTGAGGAGACTGCTGCCAATATGGCGCAATTATGGCAGCAGACAAAGGCGTTCATTGCGATGATAGCAAGGAAATATACTGGATATGCTGAATTTGATGATTTGGTGCAAGAAGGATATTTGGGATTATATGAAGCGGTTAATCATTATGACACTGCCAGAGGAATACCATTCATCAATTATGCATCGTATTGGATTACACATAGGATAAGACGCTATATAGAGCGTAACAGCACAATTCGAGTATCTTTCGAAATGTATCAGCTTACGGCAAAATATAGACGCATTGTAGAAGAATATACAAAGGAATATGGGAGAGAACCGTCAGAACGAGAGATAAAGAAGCATTTAGGGGTAAGTGATAAAAGGTTTGCGAGGATAAAAGAAAACGCAAAGAGAGGGCAAATCAGAAGCCTGAGTGAAGGAATAGACGGAGAAGGAGAGAACCTTACTCTTGCAGATACAGTGGCAGCAGATATTAATCTGGAAGAGGATAGTATAAGAAAGATTGATAGAGAAAATTTAAGCCGGGAGTTATGGAGCTGGATAGAGGAGCATTCAAACAACGCTTCAGGAATATTCTGGTTAAAGTATCAGAATGACCTAACGCGTGAGCAGATAGGGGATAATCTAGGAATCAGCAAGGAAGAGGTAAGGAGTATAGAACAGAAAGCTTTAAGGAGAATCCGAAAGGATATAGTGAAAACAAAACATCGGAAATATTACGAAGAGTATCTGTCTGTGTCTGCTGCCAGCAGTACACATATAGGGGTAGAGACATTTAACAGAACATGGACCAGTGAGGTTGAATGGGCGGCAATATACAGCAAATACTAACCGCATTATCTGAGGAACGAAGTGGCAGCAGTCAACGAAGGAGGCAGAACGATGCCAAATGTAAGAAGTTTAAATCCTATAAAATACAAAATGAGTGAAAATAGATTTAAAGAAATGTATTTCCACTGCCTGCAATATGATGAATGGAAAGAGAGAAGCATCACGGATCCACAGGAAGAAAAGAGAGAAGCGTTTAAGAAAAGGTACAGAGTTGTAGAGGAGACAGTCCTGGAAACTCATGCAAAGATATATCCGTGGTTACTGGAGGCGGTTACTGTTGAGAAGGCAACATATAAACGATTGAAAGAATTAGGAATGCCTTGTGGAAAAAGTATTTACTATGAGGCGCGAAGAGAATTCTATAAGTTATTATCTGAAAAAAATCCATAGAAAGCTATAAAAAGAATATCAGTTCGATACAAGGTGGCGCACACTTTTTTTATTTTGTGTGCACACAAAAATAATGCTGATATATTGTTAAAAAAAGGTGAAAAATGGGGAATATTATGTGGATAATAGTGGGTTAAAATAGATGCTCTTATGATAAGAAATACTAAGATAAAAATGAAATATACATGAGGTAAAGCATTGCCAGAATATAAATAAATATAGGTGAGCTTGCAGTAAAAGCAGATAGAGAAAGGGCAATAAAGCCTTGATACGTGGCAGAAATCCGGGCACCGAGGACTACAAAGCATATATATAAGCGAAGCGCGGCAGCAGTCAGGAAACCGTAGACATATAAGCCCCCGGTACCCCCATATATACCTTTTTTCTGGGGGAGCTTACAACGGGTAGGGGGCAAGACTGGGGCGCGCTGAGTCGCGCGCGAAAAAAAAGTTGGAAAAATGTAGGCGTGCACACAGAAGCAGACTAAGAAATACTAAGGTAAATAACTGGTGTGTGTGCGACATCGCACAATTTTATTATCAGGAATGTAAATAAGTCAAAATATGTAATAATATACAAACTTTTTGAAAATAAAAACGCCAAGTTGAAAGAAAAAGAGGAATATGCTAGACTTCAGACAGGGAAACCAAAGCCAGGCGGCTACCCTTCTTTTACGGAGGGATAAAACACCCTCCCAACGAAAGAAAGGAGGGCGATGCGATGGTTACATATTCTGATCTGATTCAGTTTTGTATATTCATTGTTGCCCTTGTTGGTCT
>ERZ773269.175-NODE-175-length-74546-cov-44.513686_pt1 | contig 74546 bp, 70 predicted proteins | sample MGYA00511958_ERZ773269 | MGnify/ENA primary metagenome ERZ773269 (study PRJEB29015, sample SAMEA2737761) | human gut metagenome | biome: human gut; feature: human-associated habitat; material: faeces | place: China | collected 2012 ... | reverse complement strand
AGCGCTGATGTCCGGCAGTACTTTTACCGTTACGCACCACGCCTTCAGTAGCTGAGCAGGAGGGACAACTGATGGAGATGGAAGCCACGGGAGTACCTCAAAAACACCATCGTACACTAAATCAGTAAGTTGGCACCATTACCCGGAGTAAGCAGAGATTAAAAGACAGTGCGCATTTAGACGTTTCTCCATAAATGGAAGAAACGGTGCGTAAATTCAAGGGCAACAATGCTACCCAGTGTTGCTACAAAATGCTTCGCATCCTGTTCAACTCTGGAGTCCTTGCAAAGGGATGCTATCCCCTTTGAACCCCTGGTCAGGGCTGCGCCCCGACACCCTGCCAGGCCGTGAGGCGTTTTAAACTTCCTGTATGCTTTGTCAGTGAGGGGTATCTCTGCCCCGCACTAAAACCGGAGGACCCATGACGCGATTAACCAATCTGACCGCAGCCGAGAAAAAATTCCTCGATGATGCGGTGGCGGCGGCAGAGCGCGCATCAGGTAAAAAATTGAGCCATGCTGACAAACGCACGGTACTTGAGAGAGCCAGGACGCAGATCGAATCTCACCGATATGCGGATCGACAGCGACAGGCCAGAGAGGAGGAACGCCAGCAGGCTAACTTTGTCTGGTCAAAACCGCAGGGTTTTCGCCGGTAAGCGCATGGTTTTGTCCGGTTCAGGGTGTTTTACTTCTGAAACCGGATGCCAGGCAGTCGGCTGCATAACGATTCACGGCCTCAGAAATCATCAGAACGATTCTGAGCGGTTTTCTGGGGTAAAGACGTGGGAATTTATGGCTCAGGCGGGAAAATCGCGCACAGGCCGTTTAAGCGGTGCGCGAAATATCACCTTATGTTAAATAAAGTTATCTACAGGTTTTTAAAAATTCTCACTCGATATAATCAACTACCAGTATATGAAACGGAAATCAATAATTACCGGGTGCTTTTTTTGTCTGTGAAATTGAAGTGTGTCGTATGATTATTACAAAATGCAGTGTAATTCCTACACTGCATTTTTTACCCTTGAACTATAGACTCTGGTATAAGCAGGCTAATTTCCAATATACAAAAGATCCTTTTGAGAATGCCTTGTCGATCAGTCTCTCTGTCAAAGGTAGTTTTTCAATTGATCTATCAATCCTACACAGAGAAATATTATCTCTCAATTCTTTAAAATTTTTTAATTGTTGTTTTTTTGATATGTGCTTTGTTCTCTGGTATAGAAATTTACCAGCATCCCTCATTAATCTAAAATAAAAGTAATCGTTTATCAAATCATTTTTCATGGCTAGATAGATTAAGAATTTTAGTTGCATCACATAATCTTCCGCACTGATTTCCGTGGGTTTACTTCGACTTAATGATGTTGGGTTTTCTCTATAAGCTATTGACTTTAAACTTAATTGCTTTACCTCTGATGCCTTGTTGCATAATATTGGAAGGGTGATTATATCTTCCCACATTCTTCCTGGAAGAAACTTCACGTCATTGAAAATGCTTCTTTTATAAAATTTACCCCACGCAAACCCATTGACTCCTTGAAAAAGATTACTTCTTGAACTTACACTCATGATGATGTTAGTGTCTTCTTTTTCTATGTCATGATTATCTGTGAAAGTAATAAAATCCGATGATATAATTGATGGGTATCCTTCTTTTTTTATTAATCTCTCTATGATTGAAAAATCGCATATTGTTAGATCGTCAGAATCTACAAAAGTTATGTACTCTCCATTCGATTCAGATATGGATATGTTTCTGGCTTGTGAAAGTCCTTGGTTTTTTGCAAATGAAATTATTTTCATGTTCCCTGACGACTTGAAATTTGAAATCAATTCAAGAGAAGAATCGACACTTCCGTCGTCAACTAAAATTATTTCATATGATATTTTTGAGCAGCTTTTCTCAATGGAGTTAAGGCACTGGAGAATGAATTTTTCTGAGTTATATACAGGGACTAAAACTGATAAAAATGGCGTTTCTTTGTTTTTTATCGACTCAGTAACTATGAAGTCAACTGTTTCATCCTTTAGAGCGAAATCGTCAATATATTCACCAAGTATTTTGGCTGAATGTGGGGGAGGGTTTTTTTTTACTTGCTGGAAAACTGCACATCAGCGCCACAGGATATAAACATTTTTTTATGATTACTCTTTTCATACCTACTCCATTTCTGGGGATCGCGGTTACATTCTTTTATTATGTTGTCTTTCAAGACAGATGGGAACCCTTGAAAAAGGTAAAGGATTTTCTTGAGATTATCTCAATGTCGTCGTAGTCTCTTATCCCAGAACGAAAAACCGCCCTGCAAGGCGGTTTTTCGAAGGTTCAGAAACCTGCAAGCTCCTGAACCGAGGGAACTGGCTTAAGGGAGCGCAGTCACCAAATTGTTCTTTCAGTTTAGCCTTAATCGGCATCAAACTTCAAGTCCAACAATGCTCCCTGAAACCAGTTACCAGTGGCTGCCGCCAGTGACGATGTATCGTGGTATCGTGTCCGTAAGGGTTGGACTCAAGAGATTAGTTACCTTACAGGGCGTGGCAGTCGGGCTAAACGGGGGGTTCGTGCATATAGCCCAGCTCGGAGCGAACCGTCTAAGTGGAGTTGAGTGTCAGGCGTGGTATGAGAAACCGCAGCCATAATCGCGGACAGACACCGACAAACCATAGGACGGGAACACAGGAGCGTACGAGGGAGCCGCCAGGGGAAAACGCCTGGTATCTTTAAGCTGTGTCAGGTTTCGTCACCGCTGCCGGATTCATGGTTGAGCTAAGGCTCCCACAGACGCACCGAAAAAGTGTCTGTTTTGTGAATCCCGGCAGGGGGGCGAAGCCTATGGTAAAACGGCAACGCCGTGGCCTTTGGTTGTCTTCCCCACAGCTTCTCTGCCCTGTTATCCTCTGATTCTGTGGATAACCTTTATCCCGTAAAACCTGCAACGCTCGCCGCAGTACTGACTAGCGAAGTCTGTCAGTGCGAGGAAGCGTCATATCTGCTTTGCTGAGATAAGCACTGTCACACGGAGTCTGAACGTGAACAAACAACAAAAGTCCGCCCTGAACATGGCGAAATTCATCAGAGGCCAGTCTCTTTTACTCCTGGAAAAGCTGAATGAACTCGACCTGGATGATGAGGCGGATTTGTGTGAGAAGCTGCATGATGATGCCGAGAAATTATTCCTGGTGATGGCTGAAAAATTTGGCGGCGAGGATGAAGAAAAATAGCGGCTGATTCTGTCTTTTAATCGGCGCGGAGTAAGGTAATAACTCCAACTTACTGATAGTGTTTTATGTTCAGATAATGCCCGATGACTTTGTCATGCAGCTCGGGGTCAGTTTGGAGATCGGAAATTTTTGTACGTTAAGCGCATTATTTAACCAATCTTGGTTCGTAAGGGGTTGATTTTGCGTCAGTGGCTATCGCTTTTAAGTTGTCGCTCTTGCAGTATCGCATTTAGGTTATCCGATTAAGGTCAAACCTCTGAAAATGCCGTATAGCGCGGGAGTACACCCTATTGCTATAGGTAAGTCTGTTCAAAAAACAGGCTTACCGTACAATAATTCTCTATATCCAAACTGACCCCTGTATGCGTGAGTTTACCGACTGCGGCCTGAGTTTTTTAAGTGTCGTAAAATCGTGTTGAGGCCAACGCCCATAATGCGTGCACTGGCGCGACATCCGACGCCATTCATGGCCATATCAATAATTTTCTGGTGTGTACCGGGCTGAGAGGCGGTGTAAGTGAACTGTAGCTGCCATGTTTTACGGCAGTGAGAGCAGAGATAGCGCTGATGTCCGGCAGTACTTTTACCGTTACGCACCACGCCTTCAGTAGCTGAACAGGAGGGACAGCTGATAGAAACAGAAGCCACTGGAGCACCTCAAAAACACCATCATACACTAAATCAGTAAGTTGGCACCCTTACCCTGTATAGGTACTCTCTGTTTTTCGTGGCCTGCCTCGCCCACGAATTTCGCCAGTCATGACTTTGCTCCTGCATTTTATTAACGGAAAAGAATAAGTGATTTTGCGCGGAGGCTTCAATCAGTTTATCCCCGGCGGTGACGAGGTGGCCACCTATGCCGACTGGACAGGGGACTGACTATTGCCATAACGCCATCGCAGGTTGCTTCAGTAAACCTGCTAATCCCGTACAATGGCGAATTCGCTATATCCGCTTCTCGCACTTAGCTGCCATAAATCGGCCAGGCAATCACAGGTCATTTCTGTCTCGCAAAGAAGGTGCCGTTTCTGCTTTGCGTTGACACCCCTAAATATTAGAATTAAAAGGAGAGAGTTACTGGAAAAAGGCAGCGGAGGCAGTGACAATCGTGGCTTGAAGCCACTACTCGATGGATGCGGACATGTAGTTGGCGTCATTCGACAAAACTAGCAAACTTCTAATAGTCACCATTTCTCCCGTCTGGCGGGAGTGCTGTCAAATGCCCCCCTCATCTCTGTGTGGGAAATGAAGGGTGAAGGGGAAATAGATGACAGCGTTATTTCTACGCCCAGAATACTGAATACCTTGTACAGACGATCAATACTGGCGCTAGCAGAGTTTGCTTCCAGGCGGGCATAGGTTTGCTGCGTTACGCCAAGCCTCTCAGACACATCTTTTTGCGTGAAGCCCTTGATTTTGCGAAACCCGATTAGCACAGGTCTGAGCTGGTTCAGCGTTTTTATCGGGAACTGATTATTCATAAGTGACCTGCCTCGCAGACTGAGTAGGGAGTACCGCCCTGTAATACAGCAGGTAAGGTGTATTTTGTGTTATACAGACTATAGGCTGTAAAACCTTTATTGAAAAGATGCTGATGTTCCAGGGGCATGCCGAGCATGGACGATTTTCTGCGGGGCGGTATTTCGCTACGGGGGAGATTGCGTTCGGGCAATGTACCGGTGTAAAAAACGTCAATTTTTCAAAACCGCTGTTATCGGGATAAGCTGAAAACTCCGAAGGCAGACACAGCCACGAATAATGTCAGACTTAAGCTCTGTAGCTGTCTTCTTTTGCCTGTAAATAACGTCTAGTTTGACTCTGATGAAGGCTGTACCAGGCAGAGAACATGTCACTCTCGGGGCCGGATGATAAAATGTGTTCAACTGGCTGGGCAGGGTAATAGCGAAGAACGTTCTCTGAAATTCGATTCAGCTCAGCGTAACGTGCGCTGTAGGTATGTATAATCCATTGCATCAATTTTGCATCCGTATTATTCGCAGATTACACACAAGAAGCTTAACAATGGCTGAAAGAGTGAGCAGGGATATGTAACAAAAACAAGGGCTTCAAGATGAACTGGATAAAACCGGAGCAGAGCAAGCCCTGTTCCGGTTTGTCAGGCTTTGGAATTTCTTCCAGGCCCCTGCAGCTAGTCACAACAAACACATTAATGTTTTCATTGCTTCAATTCAATATTATTGTGTGAAAGGGATTCCATCGAAATCGGCTTATGCATGCTTAAAACTAAACTGCCCCGGCTGCAGTCATTTGGTTGCTGTGGGCTCTGTACTGTGTCTAATAGTGAAAGAATCTTACGTTATAACGAAGGAAATTGCTGAATGACTCTACGATTGCAGACGGAATCACCCGCTGACCAGGATATGTTTAGAGGCAGCAGTCATGAAAAAGTTGCAGAGAATGTGGCTCAGATCATCAGGACACCTGATGTCAATATTATTGGTCTGGAAGGTGAGCTGGGTTCAGGTAAGTCAACAATATTGAAGTTCCTGCAGAAAAAGCTTAAAGATGATTTTACGTTCATTAACTTTGATGCAGAACGTTACCATCATGGCTCAACTAAAAAAGCGCTTATCGATGTCATCCACCACGGGGTCAGCCTACAATGTCCGGGCTCCCGGGATGTGTTGGATAAGTATAAAAATCTGGCTCTGGGTAACATCGTTGAATACGACAAGAGGGTCAGCAGCAGGCTAAGCTGGTTGACCGTCGTTTTTATTTTACTGTCATTGCTTTCCGTGCAGATGCTTCGTTATGTGCTAACAGACCTTAATCAATATTTTACTAACAAGGAGTCATTATTAGGGTGGCTTTTTTATGTTGAGGTGGCCGCGTTTCTTTCTCCTGCCATTATGGTCGCAGGACTGGCATGCCTGCAGAACATGGAATGGTACAGAAAGAAAGGGTATTCGAGTATTGGTGATTTGTTCAAACGCAACAGTACTGACAGGATTGAAGAGACTTGGCTAGTTAATAAGGAGGTCGGAGCTATTGAGCTGGCTGAAGCTCTGCAGGGATTTACCTCCAAAGAGGTCATTTCCCATGGAGATCGCTTCATCCTTATCATTGATAATCTGGACCGAATCAGTGCAGACAAAGTGAAAGAGCTCTGGAGTGATATGGAGCTTATTGCCGGAGCCACTCATGAACACTTCAGGATAGTGGTGCCCTATTCGGCAAGACAGGTTTCAGCCTCACTTTCTGTGGCGGGTTTCAGCGGGCGTGAGTTTATTGCAAAGCGGATTCCTGTAAGTTTTCAGGTTCCTCCTCTTATTTCGGCAGGATGGCAGGAAGCGTTAAGGCAGTACTGGAAAGAAACAGTAAATGAGGATGCAGGGATAGCGTGCCGGGAAGCAACGGTGTTGCTTGAGCGCTGGAAACCCTCTGAGTATCCTCGTATCACACCGCGATTAATGAAGAAGTTTGTTAATGATATTCATATTCTGAACCTTACCGTTCCTGCAACAGAAGATCATCGCCATATTCTTATTGCTCTCTACTTACTGGTGGTCAGATACGGGGAGCGAGATATTAAAGTATTACTTCGCGATCCCAAAGCTAGTCAGACCGAACCCGGTATTGCTCCGGATGATTTTGACGAGATGCTCTCGCTAACTTATCAACAAATATCCCGAATTTTTAATAACGATACAGAAAGATGGAGCGAATTTCTGATGAGCATCCACTATCAGTCCACGGTGGAGCTTGCCAGGAGCGAGTTGCTTGATACGCCTCTTAAAGACGCGATTGGTGCTATAAATATCCCACGGCTTGAAGAACTGACGGCCTTGTGGGGTTTCGCTGAAGCATGGCAGCGAGTGGCACCACATATTCAGATGCGAGACTGGCTGGTTTCTTATAGCCGGATGGATGAGAAGTGTCAGGCTCTCGCCGAACCGCAACTCAAAGTCGCAGTGCAAATGCTGAATCAGAGTTATGCTGTTTCACTCAGAGAAAAGAATGATGAAGGTTTCGTATTGAGTCTGCAGAAACTGATGGCTGACGGGCGGATAAGCCTAGAGCCTTTCGTCGAAAGGCAAATATCGTTTATTGTGAGTAAACTTGATGAAATTCAGGATTCAGAAAAATTGGAGGCTGAATCCACGAAGACGTTGCTGCAGGAAGCTGATTCATACTCTGTTCTGGCCGGTGAATCACTACTGAATAAAATGGAGAATTTTGTAGATGGCGTATTTTATGTGGAATACCTTGTCAATAATGAAGAGACCTTGTCAAACCTGAAAATTGGCACACTAGATATCGGAAATCACGGTCGGGAGGAGATGTTACGCTATGGAGCTGAGCAACCTCAGATAGACCTTTTTAATCCGGGAATTATCCGGCATATCAATATTGCATCGAAGGCGGTACAGAACGTAATTGGAAAGAATGATGGTACAGGTGGGGCTCAGGTTAGCTCTGCAATAATGACGCTTAAAAATCGTCAGGTTGTTGAGGACGTTATCCATTTCAGAAAAATTGTTCTGAGCCCGGACTGGAATAATAATGTTTTAAATCAATATTATCTTAATAATACGGCGACGAGGAATCTCTTCCCTGCGGAATTTGCTGCACAGGCTGTTGCTCACATGGTGCTCCATGGTAACTATGCCGGTATCGAGTCGTACAGTGAACATATTGGTGAGGAACGGTTTGACCTGGCTTTGGCTGCATATCTTCGTTATCTACGTACTGCCGAGAGTATCTTTATAGCACTTAAGGATAAAAATGTTCTGCCGTACATCAAAAATGCTGTTGGCAGGATTGTTGATTTAGGTCTTCTGGTGAATATACCTGTCCTGAGCTTTGTTAAAGGTCAGTATGACGTCATCAAAGAAGCTACAAATGCAACCTCTCTTTTAATATTTGTGCGAGAGCGTCAAAAAGCACTGTCAGAGAAAATAATTGAGTCTGATGTGAATGCTATGGGTCCAGTATTTCTCCATGACGTATATCAGTCAGGTGAGCAGTTTGATATTTTGAAGAAAAAGCTGAACGCCCTGGCATGTGGAGTATTTAGTTCTTCTGAAAGGCTTATTGAGTGTTTTACGGTTCTTCCTGTGAACATGCGCTTTATCCTTGAACAAATGCAACTTCAGGGGCAGCATATCCGGATGGAAGGTAGTGTGGGTATCTTTGCATCATGGTTCCGTGATGCAGAGCCAGACGTTGTCACAAATGCCGAGAACATTCATTTTCTGTGGTCTTGCCTCGACGATACCCAGAGAGAGACTGTACTTGATGAGTTGCACGATGTCTTACTTGAAAGACATATTCGTATTGACAGCCGTATTGCGATTATTACCCGTTTTCATAATGAGTTGTCGTTTATTGAACCTGAGAAGGCCGTTGAACGCAGGGCTATTGCGGCGCTGTTTAGCGCTTCTGTTGATAATGTATTATTGTCTCAATGGCTTGACCGTCAGACGTTTTCATTTTCATCATGGTCTCCGGAGGACGCCCGTACGGCAACGAGTTGTATAATGAATAACTCGGAGATTTTTCCTCTCATCTGCAGGAATTCACAGTATATTAAAAACAGAATGTTACCAGAGAAAGCGGACGTTACAGAAGATAGTGATACGTTTCCGGACTGAGTTCGTTCTTTAAATCCTATACCTGAAGACCACAGCGGTGGTCTTTGGGAGTTTTTTTATTGCCTGATATACATTAAGCATGTTATATCTTGCTAAGAAATAATCATTCAGGGATTAATCATAACTACTGAAGTTATGTTGTGTTCTTTTCTTTTAAAAATAAATTATTCAGATTTATTTTCTATTGATTTAATGAGGTAGGGAATGACAGAAAGTGCTTTGCTTTTGCGAGAGGCATTTAATGAATCGGTTAACTATATGACATGGTCTTTTTATTCACTGATAACTGCTTACGTTTCGATGGCTTTTTATGATAGAGTTGAGGTTAAGACCCGAATAAATAATTATCTGAATAAGTTACTTTTCGTGATTGCTATGTCCGTTTTTATCCCAAATATGTACTTTGTTTCAATGGTGTTCAGTCAGAAGTTAGGCACCGCAGCTGGCGTTGCGTCATTCATTATTGGGCTACTTTTCATGATGTTAAACTCGGCACCTGTAATTACTGGTATCGTACAGCAGCGCAAAGATTGAGTTTTATGAGTATAGTCAGTTGGGTTTTCATCTGTTTTATCAGACTTAGAAAAATGAAATCTTTCAATTCATTGATTTTAAACGCAAAAAAATTTCTAAATGATCAGAATTATAGGGTGCTCGCTCTGCTCTATTACCGAGCACGAAGGCCGTATTATTCAGAGCCGCTCTGAAGATTCGATCATCAATGAGATCGAAGCGATTCGCGACACGGTGCCAGGCTTTACCGGTGTGATCTCCGACCTTGGCGGTCCAACCGCGAACATGTATATGCTGCGCTGTAAGTCGCCGCGCGCGGAGCAAACCTGCCGTCGTCTCTCCTGCGTCTATCCGAGCATCTGCGAGCATATGGATACCAACCACGAGCCGACGATCAATCTCTATCGTCGTGCCCGCGACCTGAAGGGCATCAAGAAGATCCTGATTGCCTCGGGGGTGCGTTACGACATCGCCGTGGAAGATCCGCGCTACATCAAAGAGCTGGCGACCCACCATGTGGGCGGCTACCTGAAGATTGCGCCGGAGCACACCGAAGAAGGTCCGCTGTCGAAGATGATGAAGCCGGGTATGGGCAGCTATGACCGCTTTAAAGAGCTGTTCGACACGTATTCAAAGCAGGCGGGCAAAGAGCAGTACCTGATCCCGTACTTTATCTCCGCGCACCCCGGCACGCGTGATGAGGATATGGTGAACCTGGCACTGTGGCTGAAGCAGCGTCGCTTCCGTCTGGATCAGGTGCAGAACTTCTACCCGTCACCGCTCGCCAACTCGACGACCATGTATTACACCGGCAAGAACCCGCTGAGTAAGATTGGCTACAAGAGTGAAGAGGTGGTGGTGCCAAAAGGGGATAAACAGCGTCGTCTGCATAAAGCGCTGCTGCGTTATCATGACCCGAAAAACTGGCCGCTGATCCGCCAGGCGCTGGAAGAGATGGGTAAAAAACACCTGATCGGTTCACGCCGCGACTGTCTGGTACCGGCTCCGACGCTGGATGAGATGCGCGAAGCGCGTCGCCAGAACCGCAATACGCGTCCGGCGCTGACCAAGCACACGCCGATTGTGCATCAGCGTTCGAACGGTAATTCGAATGCGAAGAAGCCCGTGAAGCGCAAAGCGTAAATAAAAAACCCCGGCAAGCCGGGGTTTTTTATGTAGACACGTAGGCCGGGTAAGGCGAAGCCGCCACCCGGCTTTTTTTAACCGCCAAACTGATCCGGGTCCGGCCCTAAGCGTTTGCCCTTCTCCAGCTTCGCAATCTCACCCAGCTCATCTTTGTCCAGGCGGAAATCCCAGACGTCGAAGTTCTCGGCAATACGTGATGGCGTGACTGATTTCGGAATAACGACCAGGCCGTTGTCCAGATGCCAGCGAATGACGATCTGTGCGGGCGTTTTGCCGTATTTATCCGCCAGGTCGCGGATGATTTTCTGATCGAAGACCCCCTCGCCACCCTGCGCCAGGGGGCTCCAGGATTCGGTCTGGATCTTGTGGGTCGCATTCCAGGCGTGAAGCTGGCGCTGCTGCATCAGCGGGTGCAGCTCGATCTGGTTAATCACCGGTGCGATGCCTGTCTCATCAATCAGGCGCTGCAGGTGATGAACCTGGAAGTTACAGACGCCGATGCTTTTCACCAGACCCTCTTTTTGCAGTTCAATCATCCCTTTCCAGGCATCAACATAATGGTCGATGGCGGGAACCGGCCAGTGCATCAGATACAGATCGACGAAATCGAGCTGAAGTTTCTCCAGACTCTCCTGCAGGGCTTCGCGAGGGCGTTTTTGATCGTCATTCCACAGTTTCGTGGTAATGAATAATTCATCGCGGGGGACGCCGGCGCTGGCCAGTGCAGTGCCTACGCCGTCCTCGTTTTTGTAGGCGGCGGCGGTATCAATTGACCGATAGCCGACTTCCAGGGCTTTATGAATGGCGGAGACGACCTCGTCGTTACCGGCTTTCCATACACCTAGCCCCAACTGGGGCATCACGTTGCCATCCTGCAGCTTGATTACGGTTTGGTTTGCCATTTTTCCTCCTTCAGGTGCGCATCGCCGGAGGGGGGCTCCGGCGATGGGGTGTGCATTAAGTCTGGACGAAATGTCAAAAAACGAAAGTCGGGAGGACAAAAACGCTTAGCGTGCCGCTTCGTAGATACGGCGGCTGACGTCCAGCGTAATGTCACCGTGCTCGCCCAGTTGGGTCATGCCGTGCGCGTCGAGTTTCTCCAGCAGAGCAGGGATAGAACTGCCATCCAGGCCGTAGCCAGACAGGCGCGTTGGTACGCCCAGGCTTTCGAAGAAGTTGCGTGTCGCTTCGATGGCCGCGTCAATACGCGCATCGTCAGAACCCTCGGTGATGTTCCACACGCGCTCTGCGTACTGCAGCAGTTTGGCGCGTTTGGTATCCCGTTTTTCGTTCCACAGCGCAGGCAGAACCACCGCCAGCGTCTGAGCGTGATCGAGACCGTGCATCGCCGTCAGTTCGTGACCCAGCATGTGGGTCGCCCAGTCCTGCGGCACGCCAGCGCCAATCAGACCGTTCAGCGCCTGCGTAGCCGCCCACATGACGTTGGCACGAACGTCATAGTTTTCCGGCTCTTTCAGCGCTTTCGGACCTTCTTCAACCAGCGTCAGCAGAATGCCTTCCGCGAAACGATCCTGAATTTTGGCATTCACCGGGTAGGTCACGTACTGCTCAACGGTGTGAACAAAGGCATCAACCACACCGTTCGCTACCTGACGTGCAGGCAGGGTATAGGTGTAAACCGGGTCGAGGATAGCGAAGACAGGCTGCACGTGCTCGTTCATAAAGGCCTGTTTGTCACCGGTGGTTTTACGGGAGATCACTGCGCCTTTGTTGGATTCGGAACCGGTGGCTGGCAGGGTCAGCACGGAGCCCATCGGGATTGCGCTTTTAATGTCGCTGCCGCGGGTTTCCAGGATGTGCCACGGGTCAACGCCGTCAGCGTAGTGCGCTGCCGCCGCGATGAACTTCGTGCCATCCAGAACGGAACCGCCACCGACCGCCAGCAGGAAAGTAATGCTTTCTTCACGGGCGATTTTCACCGCATTCATCAGCGTTTCGTAAGACGGGTTTGGCTCGATGCCGCCGAACTCACGCACGTCCAGACCGTCCAGGGCGCTGTAAACCTGATCCAGCACGCCGGTTTTTTTCACGCTGCCGCCACCGTAGGTGATCAGGACACGCGCATCAGCGGGGATCTGCGCACGCAGATCAGCGATGGCGTCTTTGCCAAACAGAATGCGGGTTGGGGTGTGGAGATTAAAGTTGTTCATTGCTCGTTCCCTTTAGTGGGTGAAAAACCGTGGAGGCACTGATGCCTGCCTGATGCTGCACATTGTGGCGCTCCGGGACCAGGCTCTCAATGCACATTTCTGCCAATGTCTTGCCCATTTCTACAGAGCGCTGGAGAAACGTCGGGAAAGTGCGCAAACTGTGAAAGTCGGAAAACGTACCCGGAGTAACGAAAAATGAACCGTGAAGCGATCTGCCATCAGCTTACCGCGCAGATTAAGAGACTGATAGATAATGAAAATAGTGTCAGCGATCAGTTGCCTGATATTCGTCTGCTCTATGGCACGCAGCCCGGGACGCGCACGCCAGTGATGTACCAGCCGGGCATCGTTTTTCTCTTTTCGGGCCATAAAATTGGTTATATCAATGACCGCGTGTTCCGCTACGACACCAATGAATATCTGCTCCTGACAGTACCTTTACCCTTTGAATGTGAAACTTTCGCGACAGAGGAGGTCCCGCTGGCGGGTATTCGCGTTAATGTCGATATCCTTCAGCTGCAGGAACTGCTGATGGAGATAGGCGAAGATGAACTCTTCCAGCCGTCGATGGCTTCAAGCGGGATTAACTCGGCCACGCTGTCTGAAGAGATCCTGTGCGCCATCGAGCGTCTGCTGGACGTCATGGAGCGGCCGCTGGACGCGCGTATCCTGGGCAAGCAGATCATTCGCGAAATTCTCTATCATGTGCTGCTGGGCCCTGGCGGGGGAGCGTTGCTGGCGCTGGTGAGCCGACAGACCCACTTCAGTCTGATAAGCCGCGTGCTCAAGCGTATTGAGAGCCAGTACACGGAAAACCTCAGCGTCGATCAGCTCGCCGCGGAAGCGAACATGAGTGTCTCGGCGTTTCACCATAACTTTAAATCGGTGACCAGCACCTCGCCGCTGCAATACCTCAAGACCTACCGGCTGCATAAGGCGCGGATGCTGATGATCCACGACGGCATGAAGGCCAGCGCGGCGGCAATGCGGGTGGGCTATGAGAGTGCGTCGCAGTTTAGTCGGGAGTTTAAGCGCTATTTCGGCGTCACGCCGGGAGAAGATGCGTCGCGTATACGAACGATGCAGGGCGCCTGACGAGAAACGTAGGCCGGGTAAGGCGTAGCCGCCACCCGGCTTTTGTTTATGCGCTGCAGTACTTTTTCTTAATCACCACCGCAATGGTTCCCACCAGGCCTGCAACCAGCAGGACCATTGGCAGAACCATCAGGAAAGTCATCACCTGATCTTCATGGTGTTTCACAAAGGGGATCATATTCAGCGCGTAGCCTAACGTGGTCACGACCCCCACCCACAGCAGGCCGCTCAGCCAGTTGAAGAACTGAAAACGGCGGTTCGACAGGCCGGAAATACCCGCCATGGTGGGCAGCAGGGTGCGAATAAAAGCCAGAAAACGTCCGGCCAGCAGCGCCAGCAGGCCGTGTCGGTCAAACATACAGGTCGCCCGCTGATGGTATTTATGCGGTAACTGCGCCAGCCAGCCTTTTACGACGCGCGTGTTCCCCAGCCAGCGGCCCTGCAGATAGCTCAGCCAGCAGCCCAGGCTCGCGGCAGAGGTGAGGATAACCATCGTTGGCGTAAAGTCCATAACGCCTTTACCGATCAATGCCCCGGCAAGCAAAAGCAAACTGTCACCGGGTAAAAACGAGGCTGGCAGTAATCCATTTTCCAGAAACAGCGTTGCGAACATCACGAAATAGACGACGCCTATAACGTGCGGATCCGCCAGTGCGGCAAAATCATGTTGCCAGAGCGCCGCGATAATATCTTGAATAACAGCCATGGACTTTCCTGTGGAACAGCAGAGATAACGCTATTGTACTCCCAATTATACCTGCCGGGATTGATCGCAGGCGCAACTCATGCAGACTTTTCTGCTTGCAGTGTTAAGAAAAGCGTCCGGGGAGTACATTTTCAGCGAGCACTCTACACGATACGTTCAAACCCTGCTGATAAATCCGCAATTAAATCGTCCACATTTTCTAAACCGATGTGCAGGCGAATCAGGGTGCCGCTGAAGTCCACTTCGCCGCCAGGGCGCAGAGCCGCGATTTGCTCCGGCTGATTAGGCAGGATCAGGGACTCAAAACCGCCCCAGGAGTAGGCCATGCTGAAGAGGGTAAAGTGATCCAGATAGTTTGCCAGTTCGTCATTATCTAGCCGTTTTTTAAGCACAAATGAGAACAACCCGCTGCTGCCCGTAAAGTCACGTTGCCAGAATTCATGGCCTTTACTGCCCGCAAGCGCAGGATGATTAACGCGCTCAACCTGTGGATGCTGAGCCAGCCACTCTGCCACTTTCAGGCTGCTTTCATGGTGTTGACGCAGGCGAACCCCCAGCGTGCGGATACCGCGGCTGGTCATGTAGGCCGTATCTGCATCGACCATCTGGCCCATCAGGTAGGCATTTTCACGCAGCTGATCCCAGCAGCGCGCGTTAGATACTGCTGTGCCAATCATCCCGTCTGAATGGCCAATCAGGTATTTCGTCGCCGCCTGAATCGAGATATCAATGTCGAATTCCAGCGCTTTAAACAACACGCCCGCCGCCCAGGTGTTGTCGATCATGATGATCGCCTCCGGCGCTTTGCTGCGCACGGCCTTCACGATAGCCGGTACGTCGTGCACTTCCATGGTGATTGAACCGGGAGACTCCAGGAACACGATGCGCGTGTTTGGCTGAATAAGTTCGGCAATGCCTGCGCCAATCAGCGGATCGAACCACCCGGTAGTGACGCCGAGTTTACTGAGGATTTTGGTGCAAAAGTCCTGGCTGGGTTCATAGGCGGTGTTGGTCATCAGGATATGGTCGCCCTGTTCCACAAACGCCAGAATGGTATTGGCGACCGCAGCCGCACCGCACGGGAACAGCGCGCAGCCCGCACCGCCTTCCAGCTCGCACATCGCTTCCTGCAGAGAAAAATGGGTTAGCGTGCCGCGACGGCCATAAAACAGCCCGCCTTTTGCGCGGTTACGCGTGGCGATTTTTTTCTCCTCAACGGTGTCAAACACCAGGGAGGAGGCGCGTTGAATCACGCTGTTAACCGAACCCTGCGTATATTTTTTGCTGCGTCCGGCCTGTACCAGCGTGGTATCAAGATGCTTCTTAGTCATGTTCGCTAACCCTGTTTTTATACGTCTGGACGTCCAGACTACCACGATTGTGAAAAACTGCACCCGCATGCTTATCGAATAAGCAGAAAATATTAGCAAAAAACCGCATAAGAAATTTTTACTGCGTAAGCGCAAGGAAAGTGAGCGAAAATTACGGCACCATGCAAATACTAATGAGAACTACTATCAATTCGACGGCGTTTTGATATTATTACGTTCAGATTTTGTGATTTGCGTCCTGGAGATACAGAGTGGGTAATAATTTGATGCAGACGGATCTCTCCGTTTGGGGCATGTATCAACATGCTGACATCGTGGTTAAGATTGTGATGATCGGCCTGATTCTGGCGTCCGTTGTCACCTGGGCTATCTTCTTCAGCAAAAGCGCCGAGCTGCTTTCGCAGAAGCGTCGCCTCAAGCGGGAACAGCAGCAGCTGGCAGAAGCCCGCTCTCTGGATCAGGCGTCTGATATGACCTCATCCTTCCACGCAAAAAGCCTGACCACCCTGTTAGTGAACGAAGCGCAGAACGAGCTGGAACTCTCCGCTGGCAGTGAAGATAACGAAGGCATTAAAGAGCGTACCGGTTTCCGTCTGGAGCGTCGCGTTGCGGCCGTTGGCCGACACATGGGACGTGGTAATGGTTATCTGGCTACCATCGGCGCAATTTCGCCGTTCGTCGGTCTTTTCGGTACGGTCTGGGGCATCATGAACAGCTTTATCGGTATCGCTCAGACTCAAACCACCAACCTGGCGGTTGTTGCGCCCGGTATCGCAGAAGCGCTGCTGGCGACGGCGATTGGTCTGGTCGCGGCGATTCCGGCAGTCGTTATCTATAACATTTTCGCGCGTATGATTGGCAGCTACAAAGCCACGCTCGGTGACGTTGCCGCTCAGGTTCTGCTGCTGCAAAGCCGCGATCTCGACCTGAATGCCAGCGCCGTGAAACCGGTGCATGCGGCGTCTAAACTGCGCGTAGGTTGATATTATGGCGATGCGTCTAAACGAAAATCTGGACGATAACGGTGAAATGCATGAGATCAACGTGACGCCGTTTATTGACGTCATGCTGGTTCTGCTGATTATCTTTATGGTCGCTGCGCCGCTGGCGACGGTGGACGTGAAGGTGAATCTGCCGGCCTCGTCCAGCCAGCCGCAGCCGCGCCCGGAAAAGCCCATCTATCTTTCGGTGAAAGCGGATAAATCGATGTTCCTGGGTAACGACCCGGTAACGGATGCTTCGGTTATTCCGGCGCTGGATCAGCTAACCGGCGGCAAGAAAGACACCACAGTCTTCTTCCGTGCGGACAAAACCGTCGACTACGAAACCATGATGAAGGTGATGGATACGCTGCATCAGGCGGGTTATCTGAAGATTGGGCTGGTCGGCGAAGAGAAAGCGGCCAAAAAATAGTAAAGAAGCTGGCGTAAGCCGGCTTTTATTATGTCTGTCGGTTTATGCGTTTTTATTATCCGTCTGCGCGGCAGAGGAGGTTGCCAGCGTGTCTTCGTCGAGCGCAACGCAGGTGACGTTTGAGGTACGGTACTCACCGGCTGACAGCTTGCGCGTCAGGCGCAGGGTGGCGACTTCTCTGGCAAGCAGATACTGATAGTTGGCCTCGAGCCGGCCCAGCAGCTTCTCTTTCAGCTCGGGGTGCTGCTCGATGAGGCTATTTATCACCGCACCGTAAATCTCTTCTTTGACCTGTAGCGGGTAAATCTCGCGGCGATTCTGCCATTTCAGCCGCACCAGCGTCGCCGGAATCGATACCAGGTCTTGCGTAATACGCGTCATCTCGATATTTTTTGTGTTTCTCAGGGCGTCGAGATTTTGCTTTAAGATAAATTCATCACTTTTTTTATCATCTAAAGTCAAATAAACGTCGTTGTCTTTAACTTCTTTCACGTTAATCTTCCCCAAGGGTATAAAAAATAGGGTTGTTTTTTTCACGCGTAATTAGATTAAGCCAAATTTCATTGCCCGCTTCATTTATTTCTTTTGTTTTTTCAGCCATTATTTGACTTAGTTTCTGGGCATCTATTTCGCCTTCAGCCTGGAGGTCATTCAGCAGGTGGACGAAGGCCTCAATTTTTATAGCGCGAAATAAGCGGTCTTTTATATGGCGATCGTGCTCCTCCAGCAACATATTACGGGATTTGCCAGTGCGGGAAACACCAATTAATATATCAGGCTCGAAATCGGAGAGCTTTCTTTTCCCCTGAGTGAAACTGGCCTTTTTTTCTTCTTCCGTCGGTTGCTGTTCCACAGGCGTAATGTGGTACTTAGCCGGGACGAGATAGTCGGGCAGCATTTTTTAATTTCCTTTATTTTCAACAGGGTGGGGTTGGTAAAGGCGTGAGATTCGTTGACAATATCATGAGGCAATTTTAAAATCAAAAAAAATGGAGCCAACCCATGAACAGCATCTTTTTTACGGTCATCACATTACTATTACTGACCGCTGGTGTGCTTTTATTGATGCAGGAGTTCAATAAAACGAAAGTGTCGAAAGACACCAGTGAACCTCCACAGCCTGAACTGATGACAAAAGAGGAAGGTGAAGACCATTTCTCTGTTTTGATGAACTCTGTTACGCCTGTGTGGTACTGGCGGGTGAATCACGAATATATCGACTTTTTACACGCGACAATTAAGCGTATGAAAATGTCCGAAATTAATGACACGCCCGGTCTGTTTGAGGCGCAGCGTCGTTGCAGCGACCTGAATTCAGCGGTTTATAAATATTACGACAATATCAAAAAGCGCTGTCTTAACGGAGAGAAGGTCTCGTATTCAGACCTGGACGTATTAAACCTTCGCCAGTGTTTTCGTGAGTTCAGTCTGGAAGCCTACCCCGAACTTGTGGTGCTGGTCTGGCCGGAGTATGCGCGTTCGGAGGTTAATCCAGACAACGTCTAAGTCATGAACAGTTGAGTTCTTGCAAATAGCCAGCGCCGTTGAGATATACTGGGCGCTGGTTTCTTTTGCAAACAGGACTTTATGGAACGCTTCTTTGAAAATGCCATGTACGCCTCCCGCTGGATACTGGCTCCCGTCTATTTTGGCCTTTCGCTGGCACTTATCGCGCTGACGATTAAGTTTTTTCAGGAAATCCTGCATGTTCTGCCGAACATTTTTTCCATTGCCGAAGCGGACCTGATTCTGGTTCTGCTGTCGCTGGTGGATATGACCCTGGTGGGGGGATTGCTGGTGATGGTGATGTTTTCCGGCTACGAGAATTTTGTCTCCCAGCTTGATATCGACGAGCGCAAGGAGAAGCTCAACTGGCTGGGCAAAATGGATGCCTCGTCGCTGAAGAATAAAGTGGCAGCGTCGATTGTGGCGATCTCCTCTATCCACCTGTTGCGCGTGTTTATGGACGCGAAGAATGTCCCGGATAATAAACTGATGTGGTACGTGATTATCCACCTGACGTTTGTGCTGTCGGCGTTTGTGATGGGGTATCTGGATAAGATCAGTAAGAAGTAAAGTGCATATCCCTCTCCCCAGAGGGGAGAGGGCATCAATCTGCACTATTTATCCGACGACGCCTGCCACAGATTCAACTCCCCATCCGCAACATGCTGGTCAATCCGCGTGAGTTCGTCCTCTGTAAAGCGCAGGTTATCCAGCGCCCGCACGTTCTCCTCAAGCTGTTCCGGACGGCTTGCACCAATCAGCACTGACGTCACGCGCGCATCTTTCAGTAACCAGCTCAACGCCATTTGCGCCATGGTCTGGCCACGCGCCTGTGCCATCTCATTGAGCAGACGAAGACTGCTCAGGTTGGCGTCGGTCAGCATCTTCTCTGTCAGCCCGCGCACCTTATGCCCTTCTCGCTGCATGCGTGAACCTTCCGGAATGCCGTTCAGGTATTTCCCGGTCAGCAGACCCTGCGCCAGCGGGGTAAAGGCAATACACCCCGTACCGTTTGCTTCCAGCGCATCCAGCAATCCGGTCTTATCGACCCAGCGGTTAAGCAGGTTATAGGACGGCTGGTGGATGAGCAGTGGGATCTTCCACTCGCGCAGTAACCCGGCCATTTTTTGAGTGCGCTCCGTTGAGTAGGACGAGATCCCGACGTACAGCGCTTTGCCGCTCTGCACGGCGTGGGCCAGCGCTGAGGCCGTCTCTTCCATCGGCGTATTTTCATCCACGCGGTGGGAGTAGAAAATATCAACGTACTCGACCCCCATGCGTTTCAGGCTTTGATCGAGGCTGGCGAGCAGGTATTTGCGTGAACCGCCTGAACCGTACGGCCCCGGCCACATGTCGTAACCGGCTTTAGTGGAGATGATGAGCTCGTCGCGGTACGCGGCAAAGTCCTCTCGCAACAGGCGGCCAAAGTTCTCCTCTGCGCTCCCTGCCGGTGGGCCGTAGTTGTTGGCAAGATCGAAATGGGTAATGCCGAGATCGAAGGCTTTACGTAGCAGTGCGCGCTGGGCATCGAGAGGCTGGACGTGGCCAAAGCTATGCCACAGACCCAGCGACAGCGCTGGCAGGCGCAGGCCGCTCTTTCCACAATAGCGGTACTGCATGTTCTCGTAGCGGTCAGGGGAAGGGTGCCAGGACATGATGTCTCCTTTCTTATTTAATGAATTTTCGAAACAGCGTTTTTATTCTGCGTTTATCAAATCATAAATTGTTCACAGAAGCGATGACAGGGTTTAACCCCTTCATATTGAAAGGTAATAATTAACCCTGGCTGTGTGACCTGTGAAGCCGCGCTAATTAAAAATAATCACAAAAGGTTATAATTTCCGCGCTGCCTGCCGATAAAGAGAGGAGTACTCGCCTCTGGGCGAATTCACCCTCACGGCAAGGAAATCTTATGAATATGCTACGTAATTTCACGATCCGCTTCGTCATGCTGACGATTCTCGGGATCTTTTGTTTAATGTGGGCGGGCGTTGGGCTGTACAGCACCTGGTCTTTGTCACGCGTTTCAGAGGGCAATGAAGTTGATCGCCATCTGGTGAAACAGATGACGGTACTGAGCCAGGGCAACGATCAGTATTTCCGCTTCGTGACCCGCCTGAGCCGCGCAATGGAAGTCAAAGCCGCTGGCGGCACGCCCGATTTGTCCTCCGCCCAACAGGCGCTGGATAACATGGGCAAGAAACTGGCCGAGATGAAAGCGATGTCACCCGGCCCGATGGATGAGGCGATCGCATCCCGGGTGATCGGCTCCTGGCAGGCGCTGCTCGACCAGGGCGTGACGCCGCAAATGGCGCAGGCGAAGCAGGGGGCTCTGGAAGGCTACCGCCAGCAGGCCAACAACGTCACGCCACCGTTGAGCCGTGCGTTCGGTGCGGCTGCCGAGGCGTTCAACACTGCCGCTGCGAACACGCTCGACAGTACCCGCGTGGTGGTGGACGGCCTGACCAGTATGACCCGCACGGTGATTATCGTCGCCACGATTATCGGTCTGCTGATTCTGCTTTTTACCGACCGTTACCTGGTGGCGATGCTGGTAAAACCGCTGGAGCGTATCCGCCAGCAGTTCCGCCAGATTGCCCAGGGCGATCTCAGCCAGCCCATTGCGCCGTTCGGCCGCAACTGTGTGGGACAACTGGTTCCCCTGCTGAGTGCCATGCAGGACAGCCTGCGTGAAGCCGTCAGTACGATTCGCTCGGGCAGTGAAAATATCTGGCGCGGGGCGACGGAAATCTCCAGCGGCAATAACGATCTCTCTTCGCGCACCGAAGAGCAGGCTGCCGCACTGGAAGAGACGGCGGCCAGCATGGAACAGCTGACCGCCACCGTGAAACTGAACGCGGAAAGCGCGCGTCAGGCCAGCCAGCTTGCCGATGTGGCTTCAACCACTGCCAGCCGCGGCGGTTCGCTGGTGGAAGAGGTGGTTACCACCATGAGCGGTATTTCCGAAAGCTCGAAGAAAATTGCTGAAATCACCAACGTCATCAACAGTATTGCCTTCCAGACCAATATCCTGGCGCTCAACGCAGCCGTTGAAGCGGCACGCGCGGGCGAGCAGGGCCGCGGTTTCGCCGTCGTCGCGGGGGAAGTCCGTAATCTGGCAAGCCGCAGCGCCAACGCGGCCAAGGAAATTGAGGGGCTGATTGCTGATTCGGTTAATCGCGTAGAACAGGGGGCACAGCTGGTGGGCGACACGGGCACGACCATGGATGCCATCTTACGCGACGTGACGGAAGTGACGACCATTATGAAGCAAATCGCTTCCGCTTCTGAAGAGCAAAGCAAGGGCATTTCGCAGGTCGGGATTGCCATTACGCAGATGGACGGCGTCACCCAGCAAAACGCCTCGCTGGTGGAAGAGGTTTCCGCGGCAGCCGCCGCGCTGGAACGTCAGACCGAAGAGCTTCAGCGTTCGGTGCAGAAGTTCCGCCTGACGGCATAACACAACGTTACAAGGCCGCCTGATGCGGCCTTGTATTATCGTTTAACCCTGCTGTTGCAATTCGGGAAATCGGATATCCCGTTGCAGATGCCACTTCTGCGATACGCTTAAATGAGGGGTTACCGTTTGGTGAGAGTGATTTATAAAGTGATTCGCGAGAAATGCCAGCACGTTTTGCAATAACAGTCATCCCGCCAGAGGCTTCGATCACATGCCGTAAGGCGAGCATGAACGCCTCATAGCCTCCTGGCTCGTCAATTTCAATGAAAGCCTGGTGAAGATAGACGGGCGCGAAATCCGGAGAATCTTTCAGGAGTTGTACCATTGCGTCATCATGAAGTACTGATTTAGCCATTGCGATTTCCTCGTATATTCTGCGCTTGTAGTCGTTGAGGTACTAAACGGCCCTTTCAATGTCTGCATTTTGCTTTTTTTTCGTTCCAGTCAATAGCACCAGACTTACTGCGCCTTCTGCCGGATCGGAGACTTCACTAAAATAGACACGATAGCCGGGTCCCCGGTCAATTCTGAGCTCTGACACACTCTCTCTGCATGGTTTGCAATCGCCATAGTTACCCGTCGACATTCTGGCGACACGCGTGGCAATCATGGCTTTTGCTATGGGATCTTTCAAACTTCGCAGATATGCATCAAAAGGATCATATCCATCAGCTGTAATGTAGTGTTTAACGTTAGCCATTATTGTAGCCTGTAGTTTACGATAAGCAAAGCATTGTAATCTTCAGGCTACGACAGGCAATTGTTTGCATCGTAATAACTGAGTGGGAAGATAATTTTCAGAAAGCGGATCGCAAAAACGAGAGATTTGGCAGGGGGGGATTATTGAACAACGCTGTGGCCGGGCAAACGCAGCGCTGCCCGGCAATACTTATCAGTGGGTCGCTTCGCCAATCAGTGCACCCGTGCCCGCACCCACGGCCGCTCCTTTCAGCACACTCTTGCCCGTCACGGCAGCCGCTCCTGCGCCAACGACGGCACCCACGGCACCCCCCTTACGTGCGTCTTTACCTTTTTCGCCGTTTTTGAACATGGCACCTGTACCTGCGCCAACAACGGCACCGCCGACGGTGGATTTCAGATCTTTACCTGTGGCCGCGCCAATGGCGGCGCCCGCTACCGCGCCAGCGGCGGTTTTGTCGATGGCCATTCCCGAGGTAGAAAAAAGAAGAGCGCTGATGACCAGCGTTGTTTTAAGAAGTTTCATAACAGATCCTTTGTGACTGCTGTCGATTGATACGTCGTTTCTCACATCTGCGCGAGAAAAACGGCCAGATAGTGCCAGCAATTGCGGCTCAACCTTTAGGCTAATCATGCCCCTGGCAAGGATCTCATCTGCCGGGCGGTGGCCCGCCCGGCAAAGCATTACGCCTGACGCTTGTCTTCCGTGTTGGTATCGAAGTCGCTCGCCGCGTGGCGTTCGTGCAGTTGCTCGTTCAGCTCGCCGCTGGTGCGGTTAACGATGCGTCCACGCTTCACGGCATGGCGGTTCGCCACGTCTTTCGCCCAACGCTGGACGTTGGTGTACTTTTCGGCATCCAGGAACTCGGCGGCGTTATAGACGCTACCCAGGGCCACGCAGCCAAACCATGGCCAGATCGCCATATCCGCGATGGTGTACTCCTCGCCCGCCACGTAACGGCCGCGCGCCAGCTGTTTATCCAGCACGTCGAACAGGCGTTTGGCTTCCATGGTAAAGCGATCGATCGCGTACTCAATTTTCACTGGCGCGTAGTTGTAGAAGTGACCAAAACCGCCGCCCAGGAATGGCGCCGCGCCCTGCAGCCAGAACAACCAGTTCAGCGTTTCGGTGCGTCCCGCCGGATCTTTCGGCAGGAAGTGACCAAACTTCTCTGCCAGATAGAGCAGGATATTGCCGGATTCAAAGACGCGCGTTGGTGGGGTCGTGGAGTGATCCCGCAGCGCCGGTATTTTCGAGTTCGGGTTCACTTCAACGAACCCGCTGGAGAACTGATCGCCCTCGCCGATGCGGATCAACCAGGCGTCATACTCCGCGCCCGTCACGCCCAGCGCCAGCAGCTCTTCAAGCATGATGGTCACTTTCTGGCCGTTAGGTGTTCCCAGCGAATAAAGTTGCAGCGGATGGGAGCCCACGGGGAGATCTTTCTCATGCGTCGCGCCCGAAATCGGGCGGTTAATATTGGCGAACGCGCCGCCGCCGTTCTTTTTCCATTCCCACACTTTCGGTGGCTGATAGGTGTTTTCGTCTGACATGTTGGCCTGCCTCTTTGGTGTTGTGTTGAGGCAGTTTAGCAGGTGGCAGGGGAACCGTTTAACGATGCGAGCGTAATGGACAGGGCAGGTGTATGATAATTCCACCTCTGTCAGGTTAATTACAACGTGCAGACGACGACAACCCTTCAAAAAATTGCCGCCTGCCTGTTTTAGGTTGGATACATGCGTAAAGGAAAGTTAAGCAGTGATGCGCCATTCGGGACGTTGTTAGGCTATGCGCCGGGTGGTGTGGCGATTTACTCCTCAAATTACGGCAGTCTGGACCCGCGAAAATACCCGGAAGATGCGGATTTTCGCAGTTATATCGGCAACGAATACATGGGCCACAAATGGCAGTGTGTTGAGTTTGCCCGCCGTTTCCTGTTCCTCAACTATGGTTTCGTGTTTACCGACGTCGGCATGGCGTGGGAGATCTTCTCCCTGCGCTTTTTGCGTCAGGTAGTGAACGATAACATTCTGCCCCTTCAGGCGTTTGCCAATGGCTCGAAGCGTGCGCCGCGCGCCGGGGCGCTGCTGATCTGGCAAAAGGGCGGAGAGTTTCATGAGACCGGCCACGTGGCGGTAATCACCCAGCTTCTGGACGACAAGGTGCGCATTGCAGAGCAGAACGTCCTGCACTCCCCGCTGCCGCTCGGGCAGCAGTGGACGCGCGAGCTGCGGCTGAGCGTGGAGAACGGATGTTACACAATCCATGACACCTTCAGCGACACGGAAATTCTCGGCTGGATGATCCAGACCGACGACACGGAACACAGCATTCCCCAGCCGGAAATCGACGGCGAATTGCTGAAAATTCGCGGTGCGCGGCTGAAAAACAAACGTCAGTTCGACGGAAAATGGCTCAACGAAAATGACGCGCTGCAGCAGGCGTATATCCGCGCGAACGGTCATGTGATCAATAAAGATCCCTGCCAGTACTTCACCATCACCGAAAGCGCCGAGCAGGAGCTGATCAAGGCCACCAACGAACTGCACCTGATGTACCTGCACGCGACGGACAAGGTGCTGAAAGACGACAATTTGCTGGCGCTTTTCGACATTCCGAAAATCCTCTGGCCGCGCCTGCGCCTCTCCTGGCAGTGGCGTCGTCACCATATGATCACCGGCCGTATGGATTTTTGCATGGATGAGCGCGGGATTAAGGTCTACGAGTACAATGCCGACTCCGCGTCCTGCCATACCGAGGGCGGGTTGATTCTCGAAGAGTGGGTGAAAAACGGTTATCGCGGCCACGGCCATAACCCGGCAGAAGGGTTGCTGGAAGAGCTGACCGGCGCGTGGAAACACAGCCACGCGCGTCCGTTCGTGCACATCATGCAGGACAACGATGTCGAAGAGGATTATCACGCGCTCTTTATTCAGCGTTCACTGTTACAGGCCGGGTTTGAAACCAAAATTTTGCACGGGCTGGGGGCGCTGAGCTGGGATGCTGCCGGGCAGCTGATTGACGACGAAGGTCGCCACGTCAACTGCGTGTGGAAAACCTGGGCGTGGGAAACGGCGATAGAGCAAATCCGCGAGGTCAGCGAAACCGAATATGCCGCCGTGCCGATTCGGACCGGACATCCCGAGGGTGAAGTGCGCCTGATCGACGTCCTGCTGCGTCCGGAAGTGCTGGTCTTTGAGCCGCTGTGGACGGTGATACCGGGTAACAAAGCCATTCTGCCGGTACTGTGGCAGCTTTTCCCGAACCACCGTTACCTGCTCGATACCGATTTTGAGGTTAACGACCTGCTGAAGCAGACTGGTTATGCCGTCAAGCCGATTGCCGGACGCTGCGGCAGCAATATCGATCTCATTAGCGCCCAGGACGAACTGCTGGATAAATCCAGCGGCAAGTTTATCGATCGCAAAAACATTTACCAGCAGCTGTGGTGCCTGCCAAACGTCGACGGCAAGTACATTCAGGTCTGCACCTTTACCGTCGGCGGGAACTACGGCGGCACCTGTCTGCGCGGAGATGACTCGCTGGTGGTGAAGAAAGAGAGCGATATTGAACCGCTGATTGTGGTGAAGGATAAGTAACTCAGAACCGCTCGAAATAGCTCCCCGCAGACCATTCTGCGGGGACGTTTCTTCACTCTTCTTCCTCGTCCTGTTGACTGATCTTTAGATCAATAATACGGCCAATCCGATCGTGATAGACCGTCAGCAGGTTGTACTGGCTCATCTCGGAGATGATCTGTGGTGAGACATTAAAGCTGCGGGCCAGCTCCTCCTGGTGAAAATAGCCCGGCTGACGCCGTCTTACATGCGTGCGGCGGCGGTTGTACTGATACCACAAAATCAGCAGCCATCCGTTAAGCGCGGCGAACAGCAAATAGATCAACACCGTATTAAAGGAGGCAATAATGACGCTCCACCGGTGTTCACTCTCTTCGGTTAACTGCATCCACAGCCTGGCATACAGGAAAAACAGAAATCCTCCCCACGCCACCAGAGTTAACGCGGCATCGAAAAGACGTGGTAACAGCCGATGTTCAGTCAAAATTAAGGTATTTTCGTTCATTGAATGCTTCCTTTTCCCCGGTCCGGACTGATCCAGCGCGCGCGGGCACGCTGACGTTTAAGCATGACTTTCGGAAACGCGACGAGGGTAGTGAACAGGCCAATCATCCAGTACACCATCGGGAACCAAATCACCCAGAAAAGCGAGCTTGCCACCTTCCGCTCGTATCGCCGCTCGATGAACAAACTGACCAGGAACTGCAGCAGGCACATGACGCCCAACAGCAGACCGGTGAACGCGGGTGGGAACAGGGTCTCAACGGTCAGCCTGGCGGGAATCGGCGCGACCTGGCTGATAATGAACAGCAGTACCGTCATCGCGTAAGCGAACGCCCACAGCGTGGACAGCGCGTACTCCAGAAACAGGGGCCACATGCGATGATGCTCCCAGCGCACAACCTTGCGAAGGTTGACCAGAAAAACCTCCGCGCCGCCCTGAGCCCAGCGCAGGCGCTGTTTCCACAGGCCTTTGAGCGTCTCCGGCATCAGGATCCAGCACAGCGCCCGCGGCTCGAAAAAGATGTCCCAGTGGCGCAGCTGAAGCTTCCAGCTTATGTCGATGTCTTCCGTGATCATATCCGGGCTCCAGTACCCGACATCCGCCAGCGCCTGGCGGCGAAAGGCGGCGATGACGCCGGACACGGTAAAGACCCGGCCATAGATCCGCTGCGTGCGTTTGATAAGGCCAATAATGGACGAGAACTCGCCCACCTGAATGCGCCCAATCAGCGAGGATCGCGTGCGAATGCGCGGATTGCCGGTGACCGCGCCGACGTGAGGATACTGAATCAGCGGGGCTACCAGATAAACCGCAGTGTCGCGGTCGAGCAGGGCGTCGCCATCAATGCAGACCAGCAGATCGCCCCGGGCTGCCGCGGCACCCGCTTTTAGCGCGACGGCTTTTCCCTGGTTCTCCGCGAGGTTAATTACCCGCAGGCGCGGCTGCTCCTGCGCCAGCTGCTGCAGCACGTCCGCCGTGTTATCAGAAGAGCCATCGTTAATGGCGATAACCTCTATATTCTTATACCGCTGATCCAGCGCGGCGCTGATGGTCTCTCTGGCGTTCCTTTCCTCATTGAAACAGGGGATCAGAATGGAAATAAGCGGCTCGCCAGCGAGCGAGGGTGGTGGGGTCTCTTTATCCCACGACCAGTGGCGTTCAAGCTGAAACCAGAAATAGAGTCCGCCGGTGACCCAGAGCACGGACATGAACAGCGGCCAGAAGAACACAAAATCCAGAATCAGTTCGCCGGTAAAAAGGGCGGCCACGCCTAAAGGCAACCCGAATACCAGACACAAAATAGAAAAAGCGATGATGCGATCAGTCATTGTCAGGGTACCAGTAGGAAGAAAATTCAGGCCTGATGCGGGAGATATCAGGCTGGTTGTTGATGAAATCGTCGGGGTAGTAGCCGTAGTTTTTGACGCCGTTCAGCTGGAGAACGCGCATCCACTGGACAAGCTGTTTATCGGAAACGGCACGCTGCGTTTTTTGCTCCCAGTCTCTGGCCTGCAGTTCGAAAATGGTTTTATCGAGCGCGCCGGGCCGTGCGGCGACCACGTTAACCAGACGCGTCAGCCAGGCGTCGCTTTCGTTCGCCGGAACGGACTCCATCAGCGGCATGGCCATCGGCACCGTCCAGTCATAGGCCGCCAGAAAATCATCAAAATTCTGTGCAAACCAGGCTTCGCTTTCAGGCTCAAGGATGGGTAAGACGAACATATTGCGTGCGGTTTTGATCTGCGGTCCCCGGATGTGCTTCACCGCCTGGCCCAGCGCCCGGGTAAAGCCCATCAGCAGACGGCTTTTCTGACGCGTTGTGTCCTGAGCGGCGTCTTGTCCGGCATCGTCAACGTCCGTCAGCACCGCATCGTCATGGAACAAAATCCCATTGAAGGTGCTATAGCGGGCCAGATCTTCATAGATGTCCGTCACCTGCTGGCGAACCTGCGGGTTCCACGGGGAGAGCCGGATATAAGGTTCAGTGGCCTCGTGCAGCTGGCCCGTTTGACGATCCCGACGCTGCACGCGCGGCAGGGAGGGATCGAGATCGAACGAGAGCACCGGCATCCACGCGAAGACTTTCACCCCCGCACGGGTCTGGAGCTGCCAGGAGACAAAATTGAACAGATCGGCGCGGACCGGAAGCCGACGGTTGGGGAAATAGAGCGCTTTGATCCGGCCATCGCCCTGCGGGTCGGCAAACGCCTGCAGGAAAACATGGCTGATTTTCATGTCGTAGACTCGCTGGATCAGCCTGTTGATATTTTGGGTTTGCTGGGCCGGATCGGGATCGTAAACGTAGTCGAGGTCGACGTGCATGACGCGAACGGGATCGTGTTCCTGGATCTGGCTGACCGTACTGGCAAAGGTTTTTAGCGAAGGATTGCCGGCGATCAGCAGACGGGGAATGTTGCCAGGGTCATTTACGTCCCCCAGACCGTCTTCCAGCGTAAAGGCCAGCTGGTAACCCTGTTGTCTGGCGATGGCGAGCGACGTACCGTTGGCGGCACCGTAAGGCCAGACCCAGGCGCGCGGTGCTTTGCCCGTCACCTGCGTGATTTTCTCGGTCACTTTACGCACGTCGTCGCCGATCCGCTGGCTGAACTGCCGATCGGTTTCATAGCGGCCCGTCGCCTTATCGTAAAAGCGATTGGCGATGGCAGGCTCGCGGCTTCCCTGAGGGTTAGCCACGATACCGTAATGGGAGGCCCAGGTATGTGAGCCGATCTCAATCAGCGGAGACTGGCTGAGCTCGCGCACCATGTCCCACGTTGCGAAGCGATCGCGGGGCGTCATCAGACCACCAAAATTGACCTTTTGATTTGCTGGCGTGTCCACCCAACTGCCTACCGGTGCCCAAAGGGCAGGGACGTTCCAGGCCTGAAGCAGTGGCCAGACGCGGGTATAAAAGCTGCTGTAGCCGTCGTCAAAACTGAGCAAAACGGCTTTCGGCGGCAGCGTTTTTTTTCCGTCATGGGCATCCAGAATGTCCTGCACGCTGATGGCGTGATAGCCGTTATGCAAAAGCCAGCTTATTTGCTCGTTTAACGCGCTGGTGCGAACGGAGAGGTAGCGCTGATCGGCGGCATCATCTTCGACGTCGTGGTAGGCCAGCACCAGAAATCGATTCGTTGGCCAGGGCTTGCTCGCCTCCAGCTGGGGTCTCTCTTTGGGGGCAATAAACGGGAGTGCCTGGGCGCAAATGCTCGCGCTGAGGCAGAACCAGCCGATGAGTATCACACTCACGGAAAAACGTATGTTCAGCATATTCATCCTTAAAAGCGTAAAGTCGCATCAAACGTGACGGAGAGATTGCTCTCGCGCTTGCCGTCGTAAGGCCGTTTATCCCAGTTCAGCATCACGCCGGTATCGATGACGTTGTTCCACTGGATGCGTTGTCCGTAGCCCAGCAGGGTGATGGCCCCGGCGGACTGGTTTTTCTGCCAGTAGCTGCCGCCGCCTGCCACGAACTGCTGGCTCCAGAGGGTGTCGTAATGGCGATACATCTCATGATCGACGGACAGAGCGGCCGCTACGGACAGATCCCGCGCCGGGTTGTAATAGAGCGTGTCCCGCAGGCTGTTTTTACTGGCGGCGATCCCCGGTTCGAGATCCAGCGTCAGGGACGGGGTTTGCCAGAGACGCTCCTTACCCGTAAGGGTGTATTCCTGACGGCGGTTGTGGTCTGAGAAGCGGCTGACGGCGACGCTAAACTGATACTCACGTCGCTCGTTTTGATACCAGCGCACGCCGCCTTCCCCCCGGTTGGCGCTAATCCCGTTGCGTAATGCCCGTAAGGGCGTGGTGGGAGCTACGCGTTCAAGGCTGCCGCTGAGCTGCCAGCTATCGGTGAGAAAGTAAGTTGTGGAAAGGCGAGCCCCCGGCTTGTTCGCGCCGTGATAGCGGTTACTGGAAAGCTCGGCTTCGAGCTGGAGGTCACGAGGCCGCCATTCCACGCCGCCCAGGAGGTGGCGGCTGGTGCCTTTGCCTTCATCGAAATTACCCTCTGCATAGCGGGTGCCGGCAAACAGCCGCCAGTTATCCGCAACTGGCGGGCCATAGAGCGTGGCGTCCCAGTTCAGGTCGTGCGTACCGCTGACGGGGTTATCGGAGTGCAAACCCTTGCTCGCATTGAGGAGCAGCTCGGACATATGATGAACCGTTCTGAGCCTGTCCAGACGACGGGCACTGCGATCGACCGGCGCGCGAGCAAGCACGTCGTCGGCCAGTAAATCCATCTCTTGCCACTCCTGTAGATCCATGGCGACGTAAGCCTGCTGTTGCTCAAGCTCCAGATTTGATGGCTCCAGTGCCTCCGCCATTTTCAGCTTCTGCTCGGCCGCACGCGGCAGGCCCCGCGCCTGTAGCAAAGTGGCGTAGTCAATCTGCAATCCCTGGTTGCCCGGCGCCGTTGTCGCCAGACGCTGAGACAGCTTTTCGGCTTCAGGCAGGGCGTAGGTCGCCAGCAGATAGTTAAAACGGAGAGACTGCCCGGTGAGCCATCGATCGTTCGGCTGAGGGGTAGGGGAACCGAAATCGTAGCGGGTCCAGGGGACGTTACGGGTCTGGCGCTCTACATACTGGCGGGCGGCCCGATACTGCCCGGTATCGAGCCAGGCGTAGAAAAGCGCGTGCTCTTCGTCCTGCGGATCGGCGGCATATTGCGGATAGCGTTGCAGAAGCGAGAAGGCGGCATCGGCGTTTTTCTCCTGCAGATACGCGGAGATAACCCAGCCGATTGCCCAGTCCGGCACCGGGTGCTGCGCTGCCGTAAGATCCTGATACTCGCTGATGACCCGCGGATAATCAGCATGGGCGTACAGCGCGCCGAGCCGGTCTATACGCGCAAGGATGACATCTTCCGCCGCCTGCGGCTCGCTTTTCCAGCGAGAAAGCAGAACGTCGTAACGATTCAGCGCAGATTGCGCAAGCTGCAGACGCTCCTTTTCTGTTCTGCCTGGCACATCGGCAAGGCGAACCCTTTCGGCGGCGGCGTTACGCTCAAGACGGCGACGCTCCGCCGGGGACAGCGGCACCCGCTGTGAAAGTACGAGCGCGGGGGTATTCACGCGGTTATCCGTCAGGGCGTCGACAAGCTCGCTGAGCAGGACATTATTCTCTGGCGCGGTAGCCAGTGCGCGCGTGTCCGCCAGAAGCCGATCCCAGCTTTTTCCCTGACGTAACCAGACATACGAGAGCGTCTGAAGATGCGCCTGAGTGGGGTTTTGGGTGACCAGCTGCCGGGCTTCCTGCAGCGCGAGTGCATCCATGCGGGCATCGGCCAGGGTTTTGATATAGCCGATACGATAATCATCGTTATTCGGCGCAAGGCTGCACGCCTCTTTCCAGAGCGATAAGGCTGGCTGCCACGCTTTTTGATTTCTCCTGGCCTGGGCAACGGCAGCAACGCCGCGAGCGGGCAGCGGCATATAAATGCCATAACGCTGCCAGACCTCAATCACCTCATCATCATGACCTGCCCAGGATGCCACCTGTAACCAGTCTGCGACCTGTTCAGGCGTCAGGGCGTGCTGTTGCTGATAATGTTGCAGATAATCAAGAAACGGCGTGTAATTACCGTTACGCGCCTGTTGAATCTGTTGTTCATAAACGGATTCCGTTGCCTGAACCAGAACAGGAAAGAGTAATAACAGTAACAATAATCCTGGGGTGCGATAAAAGAATAACGTATTGAAGCGAAGCGATCTTTCCATATCTATTTGCCATTTGTTTATCATGAATCCATTGCATAACACGGCTGCCTTTTAACTGTGCGTTAAAGGCGATAAATGAGAACATTAAATCTGAATGCAGTAACGTTATGGGGTACTTACTTAAAGGTAATTATGGATCCTTATCTCGGTGGATTGGGTAAACGGTAATGTACACCTGATATGTTGCCGGATAAATATGGTGAATAGAGGGTGGGTGGTTTTGAGATAATTCTGTAGTGAGCGGTTTTTTATGATTATATTGAAGGGGTTATGTATTTATAACATTATGATATTTAAGTGCTTTATTTTTATTGTGACAAATTTGTTTATATTTTTAATGAGGCCTGGAAGCATCAATTAAAGTACTTTCTTGTGCATGTTTGGGAAGTTTCATGACAAAAATTCTTAATGTTTAGCGAAGTGTCTTTTCTGAGATTGTTTTTTATTTATAATTAATGTCAGACATTGAATGATGGTCTACAGGAAGTCTTATCCATCAATGTGTGTATTGAGGGATGTTCAAAGCCAGAATACATTTGTCGTTAATATAACAGCGCTATAAAACGAAGGCGGCCTTCTCTCGGAAGGAGCGTTCTTGCTTTAATCTAAAAGGGATGGTTAGTGGCAACTTCAATAGTGTTAGTGACTCAGGATCGCTATCTTGTCAGGGGCATGAGGCTTTTTTTTCCAGATATTATCCTGCTCGACTCGATTGACAGAAACATATTTGATAATGGTGCCGACGAATACTCTGTATTGATTGATAGTCGTTCTCCGCTCCGTTTATATGATTACCTGATACGCCATCCGGCCAGAACAAGGAAAACGATCTGCTGCGTTATGCTGGATATGCGACATCGCGAAGAGAATCTACTCAGTATGAAGTTGTTTATGAACACGTCGCTCACCGCGCCGGATATGGCGTCGCTGTTTAATCTGGTGCTCAACATGAAGGGCAGGCGTCTGACAACCAAATGGCTGCTTAACTTACGGCTTAGCACGCACGAGGCGATCATGCTGCGGTTGCTGAGGGCAGGGATGTCGATGGAAGCCGTTGCCGATGAGCTGAATACGTCGGTGAAAAGCCTCTACCGCAAACGAACGGCGCTTTCGGAACGGCTGGGGGCGGAGAACTTCAATGAGGCGTGTTTGTTTATCTTTAAAAATAAACTGCTGGATGTGATTGGGAACGATCCCTGAATGCGTCAGAAGCTAAAAGCAAACACCCGCCACGAGGGCGGGTTCATTGAATGGATATAATTCAGAACGACCAGCGCAGATTCGCGTTAACCGAATTGACGCGGGTATCCGCACCATATTGCCCCTGATAACCCACATCCAGGGTCGCAGCACGCGATAGTTGTACGCTCACGCCGATATCGCCCACCATCACGTCCTCATCCACGGCCTGCCCCTGTGTAATGAACGCGTCGCTGCCCGCAAACGCCATGCGCGAAGAGGTATTCTTATCGCCATATGCGTGCTGCCAGCCTAACGAACCGTAGAGGTTAACGTTCTTCGGCAGCTCGGTCACGCCACGCACCCCGAGGGTAGAATAGAAGGTGTTCATCGTTTCGTTATTTACGCTCAGCGCGGCAGCACCGCCGTCTTCCCTGAAACTGTCAGTATGCAGTCGAATCCAGGACAGGTTAATAAAGGGTTCAACATTCATCGCTGGCTGGCCGAAACGGTAGCCCGCTTCGGTGAACGCCAGCAGTGAGTTGGCGTCGTAATCCGACTTCAGCCGATCCGAGAAGCCGCTAAAATCAACATTTCGCTCGCCTTCGATCTTGTGCCAGGTGTAGCCCAGCGCACCGCGAAGAGAGAACGCATCCTGTTGACCTGCCGCATAAAGACCAAGGTGATAATTGTCGGTATTCGTTGAGGAACGACGGCTGTCGACGTCGTAATCACCGCGGCTGTAGCCGAAGTAGCCACCGACACGTACGTTATGGTCCGCCAGCTTGCGGTCCGCCCCCAGCAGGAAGCCAGTAGTGTTGCCGTCCAGCTTGCCCACATTACCGTCGCCGCTGTTTCGGCTCCAGGAGCTGAAGGTCTGGCCCCAGACGCCATTGTTTTGCGGTTCCGGCTGCTGCACCAGCGACATCGCTAACGGCGGTATCGGCAGGCTATCGTTATCAAACGCGCGCTGCATACGCTGGTTTAACACGTTAAACACCTGCGTGCTGCCGGCGATGAGATTGGACTGCATTGACGGATAAACTTCACCGGAAAGCTGGTTGAACGCCTCGCGCGCTTCCGGCGCGCTCAGCACCAGGAGAGAGTTATAAAGCGCCAGCGACGAGCCGCTTTGCGTCAGCGTGGAGAGCGCGCCAGCGGTATTCCACTGGTTGCTGCTTTTGGCCACGGTCTGGAAAATTCCCGGCTTGCCGCTGCCAGGATTTTCACCGCCCGGGTTCTCACCGCCGGGGTTTTCGCCTCCAGGATTCTCGCCGCCGGTCTCTTTCTGCGCGATGGTCAGATCAACGGCGTCGGTGCTCTGCTTGAGCGCCACGTCCAGGAAGGCGGATTTGGAAATCGCTCCGGCAAACTGACCGTCAATTCCCCCGTCGGAGGTTAAAATACGATAGCTTTGGCCTGTTTTGTAGCTGGTTTGAGGATCCAGCGCGGTGACCTGTACTTTAGCCTGATCGCTGATGGTCGTTTTGCCTGATACCAGTAGTTGGTCGCTGCGGCCATCACCGGCGATATCGACGTCATAGAAAGACTCGCCCACAAAATTCAGATACCGTTTCAGCGTCAACGTGCCGATGTCGCCATCCCCTGGAGAGATATGCCCGCCGGACAGGATCTCGGTCTGGCCCAGCGTGCCGTTCCCCCCCAGTGTGCCGCCGGCCTTGATTGACGCGGCGCTGCTGTAACCCTGCCCGTTGTTAACGTCGGATCCTGCCGTCGCGTTGAGGATCAGCGTACCGCCGTTCTCGGCGCTAAGGGTCTGAACATCAAAAATATCGTCTTCTGGCTGGGTGTTGATGTTGCTGGCAATAATGACTTTGCCACCACGCGCGGTCACGTTCGCCTGAAGGGCCGAAAGATCGCCGTTCAGCGTTGTCTGCCCGGAAGTATTGATCACCTCACCTTCGCCGCTCATTTTGTTGCTGAAGACGTAATTTTCGTTGGTATGGTTGAAGTAGACATAGCTGCCGAATAGCCCGCCCCGTAGGCTGATCGCCGTGTTCGAATCGAGGGTACCCGCGCCGCCGGCTGTGCCAAGTGTTGGCTCAGTCAAACCCGTGCCGGTGTCCATGTTGCCTCGGCTGCCGATGATTAGCGCGCCCCGGTTCGAGCCAGAACCCGATTCCCCCACGATCAGCGTATTGCTGCCAGCGGAAAATGAACCACCGTCTATAACCGACAGCACGCCATTGCCATAATCACCCACGCTCACATTACTGTCGCTGGTAAAACGCGAGTCTTTGCCCGCAATAACCAGCTCAGCAGTCTTCCTGGCCCCGGATACGCCCGCCACCTGCACGCCTCCAACGGTAACTGCCCCGCCGTTCAGCACGTCCAGATCGCCATAAAGCGACAGCGTACGGCCAACATTCCACTGGGAACCGCTCCCCGTGACGGTGGCTTTCGGGCTCAGCGTGTCGGTTTCATCCGGCCCGGTACCATTCCCAATGCGCGCATCATAGGCGGTACTGAGCGCGGCGCCGTCTTCAATCAACAGCGTGGATCGTGCACCCAAATCGGTGCCTACGCTAAGAAAGTTACTGGTCACACGAGACCCGGCGCCCGTGGCGATAAGGTGGCTATCGTAGCCGCGGGTGGTGCCGACAACGATCTCCTTTGCGCTGGCGAGCGCGCCCTCTTCGACGCGGAGGGTGCCGAGGCCAAGATTGAGGTCGCCGCGCAGGACGTATTGATCGTTCACTGCGTTAAGTTCTGCGTTTGGCCCACGGACCGTGACCATGCTTTCATAAATTTGCCCGTCGAACAGCCGACCGATATTGATGTTATAGGCGGTGATTTTGCCATTATCGATCAGCAGGTTTCCGCGTTGATTACGTCCAACGTAAACATCTCCGGTATAACCCAGCGTGTCGGTAATACGCGAGTCGCCATCAAAAATTGCATCCGCTGCACGTGCGAAATCGGCAGGTGAAAGCAGTAACAGCGGAGCGGAAAATAGAGCGAGGTAAAGTCTGGAAAGCGGCGTCTTAACCGCTAGCAGATGCGATGTAGAGTTATTCACGGGCTATCTCCGTACTCATTAGCGTGATGTCGGGAAAATCGTTTTTATATGAAAACTCAGATACGTGAGAAAATGTAAAAGGCGTTATTTATGTACGCCTTTTAATTTGGGGTTAATTATTTATGTGTGACAACAGGTGTACAGGTTGGCGCGCTCAGCGTCGGTGCGGATCCCAAAATCCCGGGCATCATCATCGATGAGCAATCGAAAATACGCCCTTTTTCCGTCGTAGCGCGATAAGATAGTTTTTGCCCTCCCAGTGCGTCAGGTTGGGCGCCATTAACATTGGTCACTGTTATTTCATCCGATGAGCCCAGACCCAGCATTTTAGCAGTCTCTGCCTGCAGCAGTGGAATGGCCTGATCGGTTTTCAGCGTGGAACAACCGGCCAGCATCAACGTAACGGTTAAAAATATTAGTAGTTTTTTCATAAATTATCCTTTATATCCAATCAGTTAATTTCACTGATTGTATTTATGTTTTCTATTACCCAAATCAGAGAATAATATATTTCCCTTTCCTAATCGAAAAAACCCTCCTAAAGTAGGGTGGGTAGATAATAATTCATCCGTACTCTCAGAGATGCGAAGGTAAAAGGAGGACCCTTTGGGACAGAATTATGCGTTGGTCGTTGATGACCATCCATTGGTAGCAAGCGGCATCGCCAATTTTCTGATTACACAATGCCGATTTAAGCAGGCGTATGTGGTGACGAATGAGGAGGATTGCTACCGTCAAATTAGGGATAATGGCCCGCCCCGTTTGCTGGTAATCGATTTTTGGCTTTCGTCCGGAACAGCATTGAAATTACTCAAAGAGATAAAACAACTTTACCCACAGGTGCGGCTCCTGGTGGTTAGCGGGGACGACAATAATGATCTCTGGCGGAAAATTCACGCTGCCGGGGGACATGGTTTTGTATTGAAAAGTGAGCCTCCTGAAATTTTCTCACAGGCTGTTTTTGCACTCGCTGATAATCAGACCTGGTTTCCTGAGGGAAACGAATTTTCCGTGAATAAGAATAATGAAAAACTCAATAAATTTAACTTAACGCCGCGGCAAATAGATGTGTTAAATATGATTATGCGCGGTCTGCCGAATAAACGCATCGCCGCACAGCTTTCAATTTCAGAACCCACAGTCAAAGAACACATCAGCAATATTTTGAAAAAGATTGGTGTTAACAGTCGGGTCGAAGCCATCACGCTTCTGCATGGCAAACAGGAATCGTCGGAATGAGATTTTTCCTGAGCTTACAAAACGATGGGATCTCTCCTGCTGCGCAGATCCGTTTGTTAAACAATACCTTTCTGCGGCTGGTATTCAGTTTTAGCGCAGTGCCCTTTGTCGGTATTCCTTTTGCCATCTGGATTTATATGCTTGGGGATGATCTTGGCCCAACGATAACCTGGATTATTATTTATCTGATATGCGCTGTGGCGATACGAATATTGCATCGACGCTATCAGCGCGAAGCGAAAGAATATGTTGAAAAGGACCTCCTGCAACGCTGGCTTCCGCGCATTAATAATGTCGCCTTTATTCACGGACTGGGAATTTCATCACTCTATTTAATTACTCCTAAAACGCAGAACTTTGACTTTTTCCTGCTACTGAATATCAGCATAGCCGCTATCGTCGCGGCCAATGCGACGCATCTGACCCCGGTTATTAGCACCTTTACGCGCTTTTTCTTCGCCTCGTGGGGGGTACTGAACCTCGGTATTATCTGGCGACTGGATGAGCTGATGTTCATCGTACTGATGCTGAACCTGCTTTACGGCTTTGCGATTTACCGCCATGCGTTAACTTCACATGCGTTCTTTATTCAGCAGGCGCTGCTTGAGGAAAAAAGCTCACGCCTGGCGGAACAGTTTCGTCAGGCCAAAGAGGACGCGGAGCAGGCTCTACTGGATAAAAATCAGTTTCTGACAACCGCCAGCCACGATCTTCGCCAGCCCGTACACGCCATGGGTTTTCTGATTGAAGCCATCCTCCACCGAAACCGCGACGACAGCCTGACGCCGCAACTCCTTGACCTGCAGCAGAGCATTCGTTCCGTACATTTGATGCTCAATTCCCTGCTCGATCTCAGCAAAATTGAATCCGGGAATGTACTCTCTGCTCCTGCCAAAGTGGATATCGGCGTTCTGCTCGACTCGGTGATCACACTGTTTCGCGAAGAGGCCAACAGCCGAGCCCTGCGACTGTACACCTGGCGACCAAAACGTCGCATTTACGTGATGGGCGATCCGCTGCTGGTGCGACAATCCCTGATTAACCTGATTCAAAACGCCCTTCGCTACACGCTACGGGGCGGCGTGCTGGTCGCCATTCGACCGCGCGGTGACGAGTGTATGGTGGAGGTGTGGGATACGGGGGTCGGTATCGCCGATGACGAGAAGGGCAAAATCTTTTCACCCTACTACCGCCCCGAGCTGGCCTGGAAGATCGACAGCGCCGGACACGGGTTGGGGCTGGCCGTCGTTGCTCGTTGTGCCAAGCTGATGAAGGTGAAGTACGGGATGCAATCCATTGAAGGTAAAGGCTCACGATTCTGGATGCGTTTCACCCAATTTGCTGGTGAAGAGATCGCACCGGACTCCTCGCCCGCTTATGACCACGCAGCCACGTCGGTGCGCTATGCGCCGCTGCACGGTTCCTGCCTGGTCGTCGATGACGACCCGCTGGTGACGTCAGCCTGGGAGAGCCTGATGAGCATCTGGGGAATCAACGTGCGCTGTGCGGCCTCCGCTGAAGAGGCATTCGCCATAATCGACGACGGCTTCACGCCGTTCGCCGTGCTGTGCGACCAGCGCCTGCGATCCGGCGAAAGCGGGTTCGACATCCTGAAAGCGCTTTTTGAACGTCTGCCGGATATGAGCGGCGCGATAGTCAGCGGCGAATTTAATTCACCGGTTCTGCTGGAAGCTGAGCAGGAAGGGTACCTGGTGCTGCGCAAGCCGCTGGAGCCGGCGAAACTGCATGCGCTGCTGACGCAGTGGTCCGGGTGTCATGGATAAAAGAGAGTGTAGAAGTATTGATTTTGGCGGGCTTAGAATGCAAAAACGGACCTCCGTGGAGGTCCGTTGATATAAATTTGGTGCCCGGACTCGGAATCGAACCAAGGACACGGGGATTTTCAATCCCCTGCTCTACCGACTGAGCTATCCGGGCAACGGGGCGCATTAAACCTGATCTGCTTCCTGCCGTCAACGAAAAATGTTGTTTTCGTTACGGACTGCGCAATCTCTCGCCATTTCGCCGCACTCTTAAGCGAAAAAGCGCGTCCAGAGCGCTGAGAGCGGCATGGCGATCAGCAGCGCGGGCAGCATATTCACCACGGCAAACATCTTAATCCCGCAGATGCGTAACCCGGTCGCCAGCAACAGCAGGCCGCCGACGGCAGTAAAGTCTGCCATCATCGCCGGCGTGGTGAGCGGGAGAATCAGCGCGGCGCAGGTGGCGAGAGCCAGCTGAATCAGCAGCATCGGGACGCAAATTGCCGCGACGGCGATACCGAGCGTGGTGGCAAAAATGGTGGCGGTGAAGAAATCGAGAAACGCTTTCGCAATTAATATACTCGGGTCGCCCGTCATCCCTTCCTGCATCGAACCGAATATCCCGGTGCCGCTGGCACAAAACAGAATAATGATCGCAACGTAGTTCTGAATAAACGACTCGTGCGAACCGTTTTTCGCCTTACCGGGTCGGGCAATCAGGTTTTTGGCTTTGCCTACCGCGTTATTGATGCCCTTTTCCAGATAGCAAAATTCGCCAATCAGTGCGCCGAGCAGCGTTGCCAGCACCATGACGGGCAGGTTGGCGCATTTGATGACTAAAAGGATGCCGATGCCCAGCGAGGCCAGGCCAAAAATAGACGGCATGGAGGTACGAATACGCTCCGGTAGCCGCTGGCTTAACACGCCGCCAAGTATGCCGCCCAGCAGCACTGCGCCGGCGTTGATAAAGGGTCCAATTACCACCGCTAACTCCTGTTACTTAATCATTGGTATTGCATGATTATGACACGCAAAGCGGGCATTACGCTTAGCTTTGGAAGGTTTTGTGCATATTGATTCCTTCTTGCACCTAAAAATAAAAGGTGACATTATTGCGCGAATTTTCTCCTCCCTGTCTCACCATTCGGTGAGGGTAACTAGCGCCTATGAAAACCATGAAAATTGCCGTCAGCCGCGAGCTGCTCTCCACTGTCTCAACCCACCGTGAAAAGGTGACGCTGGATAACACGGATTTTACCGATGTGGCGGCAGTCGTCATGACCACTGCTGAAAGTTGCAGCGGTATTCTCGCGTTGCTGAAACGCACGGGCTTTCAGTTACCGGTGTTTATTTTCTCGCAGGAGCACACGGACGTGCCTGACGGTGCTACCGCGGTCATCTCGGGGAAAGCGCAGGAGTTTCTGGAACTGGAGACTGCTGCCAGCCGTTACGAAGAGAATCTGCTGCCGCCGTTTTTCGACACCCTGAGCCAGTACGTGGAGATGGGTAACAGCACCTTCGCCTGTCCTGGTCACCAGCACGGGGCGTTTTTCAAAAAGCATCCGGCGGGACGACAGTTCTTTGATTTCTTCGGTGAGAACGTGTTTCGTGCCGACATGTGCAATGCTGACGTAAAACTCGGGGATTTACTGATCCACGAAGGGTCCGCCAAGCATGCGCAAAAGTTCGCGGCGAAAGTATTCAATGCGGATAAAACCTACTTCGTGCTGAACGGCACGTCGGCGGCCAACAAGGTGGTGACCAACGCGCTGCTGACGCGTGGCGATCTGGTGCTGTTCGACCGCAACAACCATAAATCCAACCACCACGGGGCGCTGATTCAGGCTGGGGCCACGCCGGTTTATCTTGAGGCTGCGCGTAATCCATTTGGCTTTATTGGCGGGATTGACGAGCACTGTTTTGATGACGCGTACCTGCGCGATCTTATCCGCGAGGCTGCGCCGGAGAAAGCCGACGAGGCGCGTCCGTTCCGCCTGGCGATCATCCAGCTTGGCACCTATGACGGCACGATCTACAACGCCCGTCAGGTGATCGACAAGATCGGCCATCTGTGTGATTACATCCTGTTTGACTCTGCCTGGGTGGGCTACGAGCAATTTATTCCGATGATGGCGGAAACGTCTCCGCTGTTGCTGGAGCTGAACGAGAACGATCCTGGCATTTTTGTGACCCAGTCTGTGCACAAACAGCAGGCCGGATTTTCGCAAACGTCGCAGATCCATAAAAAGGATAACCACATTCGTGGCCAGGCGCGGTTTTGCCCCCATAAGCGGCTGAACAATGCATTTATGCTTCACGCCTCCACCAGTCCGTTTTATCCGCTGTTTGCAGCGCTGGATGTGAATGCCAAAATTCATGAAGGCGAGAGTGGGCGCAGGCTGTGGGCGGAGTGTGTTGAGCTGGGCATTGAGGCGCGCAAGGCGATCATTGCCAACTGCCATATGATTAAGCCGTTTATCCCGCCGGTGGTGGCGGGGCGGCCGTGGCAGGATCATCCGACGCACGCCATTGCCAGCGAGCGCCGCTTCTTCAGCTTCGAGCCGGGGGCGAAATGGCACGGGTTTGAGGGTTATGCCCGCGAGCAGTACTTTGTCGACCCGTGCAAGCTGCTGCTGACCACGCCGGGTATTGATGCGGAAACCGGGGAATATACCGGGTTCGGCATTCCGGCGACCATTCTTGCGCACTACCTGCGCGAAAACGGCATCGTGCCGGAGAAATGCGATCTCAACTCAATCCTGTTCCTGCTGACGCCAGCTGAAAGCAGCGAGAAGCTGGCGCAGCTGGTGGCAATGCTGGGACAGTTCGAGCAGCATATTGAAGACGATACGCCGCTGTCGGACGTACTGCCGACCATCTACCAGAAATATCCGGTGCGCTACCGGGATTACACCCTCCGCCAGTTGTGTCAGGAGATGCACGATCTTTATGTCAGCTTTGACGTAAAAGATCTGCAGAAGGCGATGTTTCGCAAAGAAAGCCTGCCTGAGGTGGTGATGAATCCACAGGACGCGAACCAGGCCTACATTCGCGGAAACGTGGAGCTGGTGCGCATACGGGATGCCGCAGGGCGCATTGCTGCCGAAGGGGCGCTGCCCTATCCGCCTGGCGTGCTGTGCGTGGCGCCGGGTGAGGTCTGGGGCGGGGCGGTACAGCGTTACTTCCTGGCGCTGGAAGAGGGCATCAACCTGCTGCCGGGCTTCTCGCCGGAGCTGCAGGGGGTATACAGCGAGAAGGATGCGGACGGGATTAAACGGCTGTATGGATATGTGTTGAGGTAGTGCGGGCTGCTGCCCTCACCCTAACCCTCTCCCACAGGGAGAGGGAACGTTTCATCAAACCGCACTACGCTTGTACATCCTCCTTGGATGCCCAATCTTCCCGTACAGCATCTCCACGCTCAGAAACCCCGCCTCCACGCAGTGCTCCAGATAGCGCCGGGTAGTGGTTTTACTCAACCCCGTTTCGCTCACCACCTCATCCACGGTAAAGCAGTGCGTCGCCTTGTCGTTGAACAGCGCCTGCACCCGGGCCAGCGTATTCTCCTCAATCCCTTTGCTGCCGTTGTCCTGGCGGTAGTTCTTCGCCTGGAGTTGATACAGTGAATCGACGTTTTGCTGATCGACAATCTTCCAGACGCGCTGTTGTTCGGCAAATTGCACAAAGCGCTCCAGCGACTGGCTGAGGCGCTTCCAGGAAACCGGCTTAAGGATATAGTCAAACGCGCCGTTGCGGATGGCCTGGCTGCAGGTGTCCATATCGCTGGCGGCGGTGATGAAAATCACCGAGCAGTTGGCGCGGGTCAGCATCGGGTTACTGATAAGGGTGATGCCTTTGCCGTCCGGCAGATAGTTATCCAGCAGCATCAGCTGAGGCTGTTTACGCTCAAGCTGAACCTGCGCGTCGGCCAGTGACGAGGCAATCCCCACCAGTCTCAGACGCGGGTGTTTGCTGATGAGCTCCGCGTGCAGCTGTGCCAGTTCGTTCTCGTCTTCAACAATTAGTACGTCGATAAGTTCATGTTGCATAGTCGGTGTCTTCCAGTTGCCGGACGGTTCCCGAGGCCGGGATAAACAATGAGAAAATGGCGCCGCGTGGGGTATTATCGGCAACTTCTATCGCGCCGCCAGCCTGCGTAACGTAGCTTTCGATCAGATACAGACCAATCCCATGATCGCCGCGTGTTTTGGTGGTGATGCCGCGTTCAAAGATCCGCTCACGGATCTCCGGTTTAATGCCTACGCCCTGGTCGGCGACTTCAATAATCAGCTCCTGCTCGCTGAGTTTTATCAGCACTTCCACCGGCGCATGGGGAAGCGGCGAGCGCTGTGTTGCTTCGATGGCGTTATCCAGCAGGTTACCAATAATCGAAATCAACTCTTGCTCCCCAAGCGGCAGGAACGGCTTATCCAGCCGACAGGCCGGGTCGAAACTCAGCTCGACGCCTTTTTCCCGCGCTCGGGCGGCTTTCCCGAGCAGCAGGCCGCACAGGGTGGGAGAACTGAAGCGCGACGAGATAAAGTCCAGCAGCTCCTGGGCATGTTCCGACTGCGCCTGTATGTAGCCAATCGCCTCCTCATAGCGGCCCATATGCAGCAGGCCGGAGAGGGTGGTCATCCGGTTTAACTGCTCGTGGCGCATAATGCGCAGGTTATCGACATAGCGCTTTACCTGGCTGAGCTGGGCGCTCAGAGAGTCGATTTCGTTGCGATCGCGGAAGGTGATCACCCAGCCCTGTAGCGAGCCCTCAAGCATGATGTGAACCCGGCTGGCAATCACCGTGAGATCGTTAAAACGGCAAATCTCATCGTGGGTATCTTTAGCCAGCATCGTCTGCGTGTCGAAGAACGGGACCGGATCGATCACCTGGCTTATCAACTGCCCGCGCAGTTCACGCGCCGGCTGGCTCAGCCCCAGCAGTTTGCGCGCCGCCTGGTTGATCACTTCTATGCGCCGCTCGTTATCAATGGCAATCACCCCTTCGTAGATAGATTCCATCATCGCCTTTTGCTGACGTACCAGCAGGCCGATTTCTCGCGGTTCGAGGGAGAAGATCTGCTTCTTTATACTGCGGGTAAAGAACCAGGAGAAGATAAAGAGGGCCAAAAGCAGCAGTACGGCGGCAATCAGGATATTGACCACTTTACTGACGGTAATGGTATCCAGGTAGCTGGTGAGATAGCCCACGGAAACAATGCCAACCACCTGCCCGGCATCGTTGAAGATAGGGGCTTTACTGCGCAGCGAAATACCCAGTCCGCCTTTACGGATGGTTGTTGTGCTTTTCCCCTGCAGGACGGCCTCATTGTCGCCGCCAACCAGCGTCGTGCCCACTCTGTCGGCAAAGACGGAATGAAAAAGGTGCTTTCCCGTGTTATCTCCAATGACAATAAAGCTGGCATCGCTATGGGCAGCCATTTTCTGCATAAAATCATGGATCGCGGTGATATCTTTTTGTTCAACTTCATTGCGTAATGACGGAATAAGCGCAATCTCCTCCGCCTGTATTTTTGCGCGCGCACTCATTTCCTGATAAAGCTGCTTACCGACATCGGCATAATAATATCCGCCCAGTAACGCAAAAAGCACTGAGAAAAAGGCAACCAGCGAAATAAACAACTTAATCTGGAAAGAGACTTTCATAACTATCACGCAAAGTAGCGACAAAGATCGCCAATATATCATCTTTTTTTCTATGGCCGCCTGCGCTTTGCCGAAAACTTGTGATCCCTTGCACAGCGGGCGCTGTAAAAGATTTATCCTGAGGGCTTACCTCGTTCAGGCTATATGAATAAATGTTATTTGTTTGTTCAATTCAGAAAAGAAACCATAAAAACCACGATAATAAATAAGGCATAAATCACATTAAATAAAAGAAACCATTAAAACCATAGTGGCCATTAAAACTTCGCTTTTAATATGTCATCCCTCACATAAAGTAAGCCTTTGTGACTCTAAGCTGAACGCACAAAATAACCAAGGGGCTTATTATGAGCACAACTGACGATTCTTTCTCTGTTACCCACGACCCGATTGAAATTCAGCGACCCTCGCTCAAAGAGCGTTGGTGGCATATTATGGATACCTGGAAAATCGGGATTATCCCTCTGCCGCTGTTTGTTCTGGCGGGCGCACTGATTGCGATTGATTGTCTGGGCGGAAAGCTGCCGAGCGACATCGTGGTGATGGTAGCGACCCTGGCCTTCTTCGGCTTTGCCTGCGGTGAGTTTGGCAAGCGCCTGCCGATTGTCGGCAAGCTCGGTGCGGCGGCGATTTGCGCCACCTTTATCCCTTCCGCGCTGGTCTATTACGGCCTGCTGCCGGATGTGGTGGTCGAGTCCACCACTAAGTTCTATAAATCCACCAATATTCTCTATCTCTACATCTGCTGCATTATCGTCGGCAGCATCATGAGCATGAACCGCACGGTGCTGATTCAGGGCTTCCTGCGCATCTTCTTCCCGATGCTGTGCGGTGAAATTGTCGGCATGCTGGTGGGGATGGGCGTTGGTCTCGCGCTGGGCCTGGAGCCGTTCCAGATCTTCTTCTTTATCATTCTGCCCATTATGGCGGGCGGCGTCGGGGAAGGCGCAATTCCGCTTTCCATCGGTTATGCCACCCTGCTGCACATGGACCAGGGCGTAGCGCTCGGCCGCGTGCTGCCGATGGTGATGCTCGGCGGTCTGACCGCGATCATTATCTCCGGTTGCCTGAACCAGCTTGGTAAGCGCTACCCGCACCTGACCGGTGAAGGCCAGCTGATGCCTAATCGCGCCAATGCCGATACCACCGTCTCTCAGCCTGCGTTCTCTGGTAAAGCGGACGTGACCACTATCGCCTCTGGCGCTCTGCTGGCGGTGCTGCTCTACATGCTGGGCATGCTCGGCCACAAGCTCATTGGCCTGCCAGCCCCGGTCGGCATGCTGTTTATGGCGGTGCTGGTGAAGCTCTGCAACGGCGCCTCTCCGCGCCTGCTGGAAGGCTCACAGGTCGTCTACAAATTCTTCCAGACTTCCGTGACCTACCCCATCCTCTTCGCCGTCGGCGTGGCTATCACCCCGTGGCACGAACTGGTGGCGGCGTTCACCGTCAGCAACCTGCTGGTGATTGTCAGCACCGTTTCTGCGCTGGTGGCGACCGGTTTCTTCGTCGGCAAAAAGATCGGTATGCATCCGATTGATGTCGCCATCGTCTCCTGCTGCCAGAGCGGGCAGGGCGGTACCGGCGACGTGGCGATCCTGACCGCAGGCAACCGCATGAGCCTGATGCCGTTCGCCCAGATTGCTACCCGTATCGGCGGAGCGATTAACGTCTCTATCTCTCTGCTGATTCTGGGCAACTTCCTCGTTTAAGTTTTCAGGAAAGAACAATGAAACTCGCAAGCTTTTTATACCAGGGAAAACGCAGCTACGGCATCGTCCAGGCCGACGGCGTGATTGATTTAGGCCGCCGTCTCGGCGACCGCTACAGCGACCTCAAGGCGCTGCTGCAGGGCAACGGGCTGGCACAGGCCACCCGCTACCTGAACGACGCGGTGGACGTGCCGATGAGCGCTATCACCTTCTTACCGGTGATTGAGCAGCCGGAAAAAATTCTCTGCGTGGGCATGAACTACGCCGACAAGCGCAAGGAGTTTGACCAGCATAACCCGGCCCCGACGCTGTTTGTCCGCTTCCCGGATTCACAGACCGGCCATAACGAACCGGTGCTGAAGCCGCGCCACTCCAGTGAATTCGACTACGAAGGCGAGCTGGCGGTGATCATCGGCAAAGGTGGGGAGAACATCAGCCGCGACGACGCGCTGCGCCACGTGGCGGGCTACAGCTGCTACATGGACGGCTCCGCCCGTGACTGGCAGCACACCTGGTTTACAGCCGGAAAAAACTGGCGTCAGACCGGCGCGTTTGGCCCCTGGATGGCGACGGCGGATGAGATCCCGGATCCGCACCAGCTGGCAATCCGCACCTGGCTGAACGGCCGCATGGTGCAGGAAGACAACACCAGCAGCATGATCCACAAGGTTGCGGAGCTGATCGAGTACATCAGCACCTTCACCCGCCTCAGCCCGGGCGATGTGATCATCACCGGATCCCCGGGCGGGGTGGGGAAAAAGCGTAACCCGCCGCTGTTTATGAAAGAGGGCGATCGCATTGAGGTGGAGATCGAGCATATCGGTCATCTGAGCAACGTGATCGTGGAAGCGCCCGCCGTCGGGCTTGCGGCAGCACACTGAGTAAAACGGCATGAACAGTCAACCCATCGATTTTCGCCACACTCTGGTGGCGAAGCATCCGGAACGCTTAAGCCAGATTCGCTACCTGCTGGCAGACAGCGGCCTTGGCCTGGACAACGACATCACGCTGTTTGTCGAAGCCTGGTCCGGCTCGCTGCTGGTGGGTTGCGCAGGGCTTGCCGCCAACGTCATCAAATGCGTGGCGGTCAACGAGCAGCTTCGCGGCGAGAACCTCAGCGCGCGGCTGCTGGCTGAGGTGGAAAATGCGGCGCTGGAGCGCGGCCATTTTCACCTCTTCCTCTGCACCCGTCCGTGCAACCGGGAGCGCTTTGCCCGCAGTGGCTTCTGGCCGATTGCCCAGAGCGGAAACAACGCGGTGCTGATGGAGAACACCCCGCAGGGGATCGAACGCTACTGCCGTTCCCTGCGCGCGAAGCGCAAAAGCGGGGAGAACATTGGCGCGATAGTGATGAACGCCAATCCCTTCACCCTCGGCCATCGCCATCTGGTGGAGCAGGCGGCGCAGCAGTGCGATGCGCTGCATCTCTTCGTGGTGCGTGAAGATGCGTCGTTCTTCCCGTTTAGCGCGCGCATTGAGATGGTGCGGGCGGGCGTGGCGCATCTGCCGAACGTGGTGGTGCATGAAGGCTCGCAGTACATCATCTCCCGCGCCACCTTCCCGGCCTACTTCCTGAAGGAGACCGGCAAAGTGCAGCAGGCGTGGAGTGAAATCGACGTGCTGATTTTCCGGGACTTTATTGCCCCGGCGCTGGGCATCACCCACCGCTTCATCGGCTCGGAGCCCTTTTGCGATATCACCCGGCAGTACAACCAGACGCTGCACGACCTGCTGGCCTCGCATATTGAGGTGGTGGAAATGCCGCGCATCAAGGCCACCGGCAACGCCATTTCCGCGTCCGAAGTGCGCCGTTTACTCAAGACACAGCAGTTTTCCCGGATCCGGGAGATTGTCCCGGACTCCACCTTCGCGCATCTCGAAACGCATTACCGTGCGAGTGCCGAAGTCGCATAACTACCAGGAATTTATCATGAATATTGTAAGGGAGGCGCTGGCCGGCACGCAGGAGTCCAGCGACCTGATGGTGAAAATCGCTCCCGCTCACGGCGAGCTGGAGATAGTCATCCACAGTGAAGTGATTAAGCAGTTTGGCGAGCAGATTCGCCAGGTGGTCAACGACACATTGCGCGCCATGAACGTGCACCAGGGACTCATCATTATTGAAGATAAAGGGGCGCTGGACTGTGTTATTCGCGCCCGCCTGCAAAGCGCGCTGATGCGTGCCGCCGTTGATCAAACCATCAACTGGGGGGCGCTGAAATGAGCAAACTCCGCCGCAGTATGCTGTTCCTGCCGGGCGCCAACGCCGCCATGCTTTCCACCGCCTTTATCTACCGGCCTGATTCCATCATGTTTGACCTGGAAGACGCCGTTGCCCTGCGCGAGAAAGACACCGCGCGCATGCTGGTGTTCCACGCGCTACAGCACCCGATGTATCAGGATATCGAAACCGTGGTGCGCATTAACCCGCTGAGCACGCCGTTTGGCCTGCTGGATCTGGAAGCCGCCGTGCGGGCGGGCGTGGACGTGATTCGCCTGCCGAAAACCGATACCCCGGACGATATCTACGAGCTGGAGGGTCACCTGGCGCGTATTGAACGCGAGTGCGGCCGCGAAGTCGGCTCTACCCGCGTCATGGCGGCGATTGAATCGGCCATTGGCGTGATAAATGCCGTGGCGATTGCCCGCAGCTCCCCGCGCCTCATCGGCATCGCGCTGGCCGCCTTTGATTATGTGATGGATATGCAGACCGAGCGCGGCGACGGCACCGAGCTGTTCTACGCCCGCTGCGCCGTATTGCACGCCGCCCGCGCGGCGGGCATCGACGCCTTCGACGTGGTGTGGTCAGACGTTAACGACGAGGCCGGGTTCCTGCGCGAGGTCGATCTGATCCGCAAGATGGGCTTTAACGGCAAATCGCTGATTAACCCGCGCCAGATTGACCTGCTGCATAACGCTTACGCCCCGACGCAGGAAGAGGTGGAACACGCGAAGCGAGTGATTGAGGCGGCAGAAGAGGGCGAGCGTAACGGCCTGGGCGTGGTGTCGCTCAACGGCAAAATGGTGGATGCACCGATTATTAACCACGCGCAGGTGGTGCTGGAGCGCGCGACGGCCTCCGGCGTGCGTCGGTAAGGATGACAGAATGAACCAGACTGAACTTCTCCATATGAATTTCCCCCATCTGCGGGGCTTAAAACCGTTTGATACCGCCCACAGCGCGACGCCGTGGCTGGCGGATGCTGACGCGAAGCACAGCCGCAAACTCTGCGCCTCCGTTGAAGAGGCGGTGAAGCGCTGCGGCCTGCAGGACGGGATGACCATCTCTTTCCACCACGCGTTTCGCGAAGGCGACCGGGTGATCAACACCGTCGTGGCGCTGCTGGCGCGAATGGGTTTCAAAAACCTGACGCTGGCCTCCAGCTCGCTGATGACCTGCAATGACGCGCTGATCGAGCATATTGAAAGCGGCGTCATCACCCGCATTTACACCTCCGGAATGCGCGGCAGGCTGGCGGATGCCATCTCCCACGGGCTGATGGACGAGCCGGTGCAAATTCACTCCCACGGCGGGCGCGTGAAGCTATTGCAGGACGGCGAGCTGAATATCGACGTGGCGTTTCTCGGCGTGCCGTGCAGCGATGAGTTTGGCAACGCCAACGGCACTCACGGTAAATCCTGCTGCGGCTCGCTGGGCTACGCCATGGTGGATGCGCACTTTGCCCGCAAGGTGGTGCTGCTGACCGAAGAACTGGTGCCGTTCCCCAATATGCCCGCCAGCCTGGTGCAGGACCAGGTGGACTACATCGTGCAGGTTGAGAGCGTCGGTGACCCGGCGAAAATCAGCGTTGGCGCGGCGCGCGTCACCAGCAACCCGCGCGAGCTGATGATCGCCCGCTATGCGGCGGACGTGATTGAACATTCCGGCTACTTTAACCCGGGCTTCTCAATGCAGACCGGCTCCGGCGCGGCGGCGACCGCCTGCACGCGTTTTATGGAAGAGAAAATGGAGCGCAGCGGCGTGAAGGCGCGCTTCGCGCTTGGCGGCATCACCGGCAGCCTGGTGGATTTGCACGAGAAGGGGCTCATCGAAAAGCTGCTCGACACCCAGTGCTTTGACGGCCAGGCGGCGGCGTCTCTGGCGCGCAACCCGAACCACGTGGAGATCTCCACCAATGTTTACGCCAACCCCGGCAGCAAGGCGGCAAGCTGCGACCAGCTCGACGTGGTGATCCTCAGCGCCCTCGAAATCGACGTTGATTTCAACGTCAACGTCATCACCGGCTCCGACGGCGTGATGCGCGGCGCGTCCGGCGGACACTGCGACGTGGCCGCTGCGGCGAATCTCACCATCGTCGTTGCGCCGCTGCTGCGCAGCCGCATTCCGACGGTCGTGAAGCGCGTCACCACGCGCCTCACGCCGGGTGAGAGCATCGACGTGCTGGTCACCGATCACGGCATTGCGGTTAACCCGGCGCGCCCGGAGGTGCGTGAGCGGCTGATGGCTGCCGGGCTGAAGATTGTGGATATCAATGCGCTCTATGAACGGGCGATATCGCTGACGGGCGTACCAAAGCCGATTGAGTTTACCGACAAAATCGTCGGGGTGATCCGCTACCGCGACGGCAGCGTGATCGACACCGTGCGACAGGTGAAGGAGTGATTATGACAGTAGCGACACCCGTGCGGACGGGTGTCAGCCTGGACGAACTGCTGGCTGCGAAAGAGCGCCGCGCAGCGCGTCAGGCTGACATGCTTGAGCACTATCAACAACCGGTGATTTCCCTCACGCTGGTCACGCCAGGGGAAATTAAAGACAGCCTGCGCTATCGCAACACCATGGGCGTAGCGCTCCAGACGTGCGACCAGCTGCTATGGGAGAACCGCTGGCAGGTGCTGGACCGTCCGGTGCTGTGGCTTCCGACCGGGCCCGAGGCTCTGTGGTGCGTGGCTCATCCGGCAGCGGAAATTAAAGCGCACTGCGCGGATCTGGAGCAGACGCACCCGCTCGGCAGGCTGTGGGATCTGGATGTTATTTGCCCTCAGCATGGCCACGTCGGGCGTCAGTCGCTGGGGGCAAATCTCAGACGCTGCCTGATCTGCGACGAACCTGCGCATGCCTGTTCCCGCTCGCGGAACCATCCCGTTGAGCAGGTGGTTTCCCGGGTGGAGAAGATGATTGATGACTGGTTTGCTCGCGACTAAACCCCGCATTGCGGACGTGCCCGCGCTTGCCGAAGCGGCACTGTGGCAGGAGCTGGAGCTGACGCCCAAACCGGGGCTGGTGGACAAGCTCAATAACGGTTCCCACCGCGATATGGACCACGCGCTGTTTGCCCGCAGCATTGCGGCGATTACGCCGTGGTTTGCGCGTTTTGCCGAGCTGGGTAGTGCGCATGTGGATAAACCTGCTGACGCACAGCTACGGATTATCCGCCCAATGGGGATGGCCTGCGAGCAGGCGATGTACGCCGCGACGAACGGCGTGAATACGCACAAAGGCGGGATTTTTGCCCTGGGTTTACTGTGCTTCGCCGCCGGACGTGTGAACAATCTTTCTGCGGACAGCCTCTGTTGTGAGGTGGGTAACATCTGCCGCGGGCTGGTGTCGCGAGAGTTGGCCGCGCGCAGCGGGCAGGCGACGGCGGGCGAGCGGCAGTTTCAGCAGCACGGCTTAACCGGCGCGCGCGGTGAGGCGGAAAGCGGCTTTGCCACGGTGCGTAAGGCGTTGGCACAGTGGAACGGACGGTCGCTTCACAGCCTGCTGTTACGCCTGATGTCAGTCAATCAGGACAGCAATCTGGTGTCGCGCGGTGGCATGGAAGGGCTGCGCTACGTTCAGGACTACGCGCGGGAATTGCTGGCTAACGGCTGGGACCGCGAAGCGTTGCTTAAAATGGATATCGCATTGATAGAGCGCAATCTGAGTCCGGGGGGCAGCGCGGATTTGCTGTCGGTGGGGTGGGTGCTTTCTGGAATAAAATAGCCGGGTGGCGGCTTCGCCTTACCCGGCCTACGGTTTGGTTTTGTAGGCCCGGTAAGCGTTAGCGCCACCGGGCACAACACACCAAAGATTAGTGCGCGATCGGCTGCGCACCGTTCGGCACACGCACGTGCTTGTACTTGAACAGCGCGATGAACGCGAAGAACAGCACCAGCGAGTATGCGGCGAAGATCAGCCACACCGGCTGCCAGTTGGTGATGCCGTTGGTGGTGTACATCTCTACCACTTTACCGCTCACCACGCCGCCCAGAATACAGCCGAAGCCGTTGGTCATCATCAGGAACATGCCCTGTGCGCTGGCGCGGATTTCAGGCTTCACTTCTTTTTCCACGAATACGGAACCGGAAATGTTGAAGAAGTCGAAGGCACAGCCGTAAACAATCATCGACAGCACCAGCAGTACGGTGCCGAATGCGCTCGGGTCGCCGTAGGCGAACAGACCAAAGCGCAACATCCATGCCGCGATACTGATCAGCATGACGTTCTTGATGCCGTAGCGGCTCAGGAAGAACGGGATGGTCAGGATGAACAGCGTCTCAGAGATCTGAGAGATGGACATCATCACCGACGCATGCTCAACGATAAAGCTTCCGGCAAACAGCGGATTGTTATCGAAGCTGTGCAGGAAGGTGTTGCCGAACATGTTGGTGATCTGCAGCTCTGCGCCCAGCAGCATGGAGAAGATAAAGAAGATCGCCATCCGTTTGTTTTTAAACAGCGCGAACGCGTCCAGACCGAGCATGGTGCTCCAGCTCTGGTTTTTCTGCTGGTTTGAAACCGGAATGGTTGGCAGCGTCAGGGTGAAGATCGCCAGCAGCACGGAGAGCGCGGCACCGATGTAGAGCTGCATATGGCTCAGTTCAAAGCCTGCGAAGCTCACGCCCCACATTGCCATGATAAAGCCGATGGTGCCCCAGATACGGATTGGCGGGAAATCGGTCACGATATCCATCCCGGCAGATTTCAGGCGGTAGTAAGAGATGGTGTTGATCAGCCCAAGCGTTGGCATATAGGCCAGCGAGTTAAGCAGGATCACCATAAACATTGCCCCTGGCGTGGTCACTTCGGCCGCCATAAACAGCGTCCCCGCGCCCACCAGATGGCAAAGCATGTACAGCCATTTCGCACTTAACCATTTATCCGCCACGATACCGAGCAGTGTTGGCATGAAGACCGCCGCGATACCCAGCGAGCTGTAGACGGCACCGATTGACGCACCATCGAACTTGAGCGTCACAAACATATAGGAGCCGAGTGTAGTCAGCCAGCTACCCCACAGGCAGAACTGCAGAAACGACAATATTTTAAGCTGCAGCTTAAGGTTCATGTTACTTTCCTCACAAGTGAGCGGGAGATATGTTGTTTTTGGAACATTCAGGGTTGTTATTTGATGCAATTCTATCAGTTGGCAACGATATGTTTTGTTACCTCCCGCAAAAAAATGCAATCCACATTAATTTGCAGTTTGGATTGTGATGCAAATAACATTTTCGTATGGGTGTTCAAGTCCCCTCTCCCTTTTGGGGAGAGGGTTAGGGTGAGGGGGAGTTTTTTAGCGACGACGATAGTTCTTCTGCGCCGTATTGACCTTATACAGATAGCGGCGGGACTCCGCTGATGGGTGGCGGGTGGTGAGGGTTGAGTAAACATCCCCCGGCGCCATGCTGTTGATGATGTTTGCGGCCTGCACTTTGTCGTTCGAGAAGACGCGCAGCACGCTGCCCGCGCCGCCGTTATAGGCGGTGATTACGGCATAGCGGCGTGAGGTCGGGTTATCGATGCCGCCGAGATAAACATTGTTCAGCATCGCCAGATAGGCCGTGCCGGTATCAATGTTGCTCTGGGGATCGAACAGATAGCTACGGCTCGGCGTGCCGGATTTGCCCTGCGCGCGGAAGACGTCCTTACCGGCGCTGTGCTGGACTACCTGCATCAGCCCCAGGGCGTCGGAACGGCTAACTGCGTAAGGGTTGAACGACGATTCGGTCTGCATAATCGCCAGGATCAGCGACTCATCCACGCCGTACTTACGTGATGCCTGACGCACCATGCCAAGATACTTATGCGCACGCTTGTCGAGGTGGTTCGGCACGAGGTTGATGGTGACGCTATAAATTATCTTCAGGCCGTTAGAGCGGCTCTTCAGTCGCGTCTGCAGCAGATAGTCGGCAAATTTCGTGGCGCGACCTTCCCAGCGGATTGGCTGGCCGGTTTGATCGACAACCTGACCATACAGGAACGGCTCTTTCGAGATGGTGATATCGTCGGCATCGGAGTAGAGATCGATAGATCCCGGGTCATCACCCATCAGCAGGGTTTTGATAATCGCCTGACGCAGTCGTGCCGCAGGGTCAGTACCCGCGATGGTTTCAATGGTGATCGTACCCTCATCAAAGTTGATGTGGCTACGGGTCAGATAGGCGTCGGTGTACTTAACGTAGTCCTTCGGTCCGGCAATAAGAACTTCGTTAAATCCCCATATGTTCTCGATGTTGTGGGCAAACTGCCCCATCAAAATGTCAAAACCGTTGGTGTCCTTGATCCAGGCTTCGTTGTAATCATCGCCTTTTTTTGACGAACAGGAGACCAGCAACGGCGCAACAAGGGCTAGCGCTAAAAGTTTTTTCATCATTCCGGGCGTGCGTGTTGTGTTTGCTTAGTCGTTGCTATTGCCCGGCGGCGCTTCGCTTGCACGGGCCTACGGTTTTGTAGGCCGGGTAAGCGAAGCGCCACCCGGCAACAGCCGCTCAATATTATTTTTCTGGAGGCGTATAGCCTTCGATGTGCACGTCTTTGCCTTCAAACAGGAAGTTCACCATCTCCTGTTCCAGCAGCTTGCGGTGTTCCGGGTTCATCATGCTGAGCTTTTTCTCGTTAATCAGCATGGTCTGCTTTTTCTGCCACTGTCCCCAGGCTTCTTTGGAGATCTCGTTATAAATGCGTTTACCCAGATCACCCGGATAAAGCTGGAAATCCTGGCCTTCAGCGTCACGCTGCAGGAAAGTACAAAAAATCGTTCTGGCCATACTCATTCCTCTTTTTATTGTCGATGCTAAACCATTGCACCGGCACGTAATTGCTGTAACAGGCGCTCCACGGGAGCCGCCAGTCCGACTGATGGCGGTTGCGCTAAGTTATACCAGAGAGCGGTGCCTTCATCCATGCACGAGGCAAATGAGGACACGGGAAGCCACATCGGCACAATATCCAGGTGGAAATGGCTGAAGGTATGGCGAAACGCGGTCAGCTGCGTCAGGTTATCGGCAGCAATACCGCGCTGTTTAAGCCATTCACGCAGCAAATCTTCATCTTCAAACTGTGGGAAGCAGTATAGACCGCCCCACAGGCCGCTCGGTGGACGCTGGGCCAGGAACACCTCGTCGCCGTGCTGCATCAGCAGCATGTAACCGGTGCGCTCCGGTAGCGTCTGCTTCGGTTTTTTCCCCGGGTATTGCGCCCATGAATGGTTGGCGTAGGCCACGCAGAGAGTATTGAGCGGGCAGAGTTCGCACTTGGGTTTTGAGCGCGTGCAGACCATCGCACCCAGATCCATCATCGCCTGGTTAAAACGTTCGACGCCGTTGGCCGGGGTAACCGCTTCACTGATCTCCCACAGACGTTTCTCAACCTCTTTTTTACCGGGCCAGCCGTCCACGGCATAGCAACGTGCCAGCACGCGCTTCACATTGCCATCGAGGATCGGGAAATGCTTACCCAAAGAGAGGGAGAGAATGGCGCCCGCCGTTGAACGCCCGACGCCGGGTAAATCTGCCACTTCATCGAAGGTTTCCGGGAATTTACCGTTGTGGCGCGTGGCGACCTGCTGCGCGGCCTTGTGCAGATTACGCGCGCGGGCGTAATAGCCCAGGCCTGTCCACAGGTGCAATACCTCGTCCAGCGGGGCATTCGCCAGGTCTGTCACCGTCGGGAAGCGTGCCATAAAACGCTCAAAGTATGGGATCACCGTGGCGACCTGCGTTTGTTGCAACATCACTTCGGAGAGCCATACTTTGTAAGGCGTTTTTTCAATTTGCCAGGGCAGGGTTTTACGCCCGTATTTGTCGTACCAGTCCAGCACCTGGGCTGAAAATTGAGAGGCTTGCATGGTCATCGATTCACATAATCAGGGACGCAGATTGCAGCACAGCGTCAATCTGCTGTAAACCGGATCTTTCCCATGCTTGCATAGACGCCTTAACTTTGGATAATGCCCGTTTCCCGAACATTCTCACAAGCAGACAACTCTTTTATGAAAAACGACGTCATTTCACCGGAATTTGATGAAAACGGTCGCCCGCTGCGCCGTATTCGCAGCTTTGTCCGTCGTCAGGGCCGCCTGACAAAAGGGCAGCAACATGCGCTGGACAACTACTGGCCGGTGATGGGCGTTGAGTTCAGCGAGCAGCCGCTGGACTTTGCCGGGCTGTTTGGCCGCGAAGCGCCAGTCACGCTGGAGATTGGTTTTGGTATGGGCACCTCTCTGGTGACCATGGCGCAAGCTCGCCCGGAGCAGAACTTCCTCGGTATTGAAGTGCACTCCCCGGGCGTCGGCGCGTGTCTCGCAACTGCCCATGAAGAGGGTGTAGAGAACCTGCGCGTCATGTGTCATGACGCGGTGGAAGTGCTGCACAAAATGATTCCTGACAATTCTTTAACCATGGTTCAGCTCTTTTTCCCTGACCCGTGGCACAAAGCACGTCATAATAAACGCCGTATCGTTCAGGCACCGTTTGCCGAGCTGGTGAAAAGCAAGCTGAAACTGGGCGGCGTCTTCCATATGGCGACCGACTGGGAACCTTATGCGGAACATATGCTGGAAGTGATGTCGTCTCTGGACGGGTATAAAAACCAGTCTGAAAGCAACGACTATGTTCCGCGTCCGGATTCACGTCCGGTAACGAAATTTGAACAGCGTGGCCATCGTCTTGGTCACGGTGTATGGGACTTAATGTTCGAGAGGGTGAAATAATGGCAAAGAATCGTAGCCGTCGTCTGCGTAAAAAAATGCACATCGAAGAATTCCAGGAAGTGGGTTTCTCCGTTGCGTGGCGTTTCCCGGAAGGCACCAGTGTAGAACAGATCGATCAGGACGTGGATGCGTTCATCAACGACGTGATTGAGCCCAACAAGCTGGCCTTCGACGGTAGCGGTTACCTGGCGTGGGAAGGTCTGATCTGCACCCAGGAAGTGGGTAAATGCACCGAAGAACATCAGGCGCTGGTTCGTAAATGGCTTGAAGACCATAAGCTGGAAGATGTCCGCGTCAGCGAACTTTTCGACGTTTGGTGGGACTAATAAAGCAGTCAAGGGCCAGCATTAGCTGGCCCATTTTGTCTGAGGGAGTGTTTAAGATGCGCAAAACGTTGCTGGCTGTTGCTTTGATGGCAACCGGATTCACCGCCCATGCGGAGTATAAATGTAGCGTCACCCCGCGTGATGACGTGGTGTTAAGCCCGCAAACCGTGCAGGTCAAAGGCGAGAACGGCAATCTGGTGATTACGCCGCAAGGGAACGTCACCTTTAACGGCAAAGAGTACAATCTGACAGCCGCACAGCGTGAGCAGGCGAAAGACTATCAGGCCGATTTGCGTACCGCCCTGCCATGGATTAATGAAGGTGCCCTGACGCGCGTCGAAAAGAGCCGTGTTGCGCTGGATAAGATCATTACTAAAGAGGTGGGGGAGAGCAGCAATATGCGCTCCCGCCTGACGAAGCTCGATAAGCAGCTCAAAGAGCAGATGAACCGGATTATCGAGACGCGCTCTGATGGCCTGACGTTCCACTACAAGGCGATTGATCAGGTCCGTGCTGACGGACAGCAGCTGGTGAATCAGGCGATGGGCGGCATCCTGCAGGACAGCATCAACGAGATGGGGGCTAAAGCGGTCCTGAAGGGCGGCGGTAACCCGCTGCAGGGCGTGCTGGGCAGTCTGGGCGGCTTGCAGACCTCAATTCAGAACGAGTGGAAGAACCAGGAAGATGATTTCCAGCAGTTCGGCAAAGACGTGTGTAAACGCGTGGTGTCGCTGGAAGATAGCCGGAAGGCGCTGGTGGGGACGTTGAAGTAATCCTCTGCGCGCTGGGCCCCTCACCCCGGCCCTCTCCCCAGGGGAGAGGGTGTAAACGTTCCCTCTCCCTGTGGGAGAGGGTTAGGGTGAGGGCATCAGGCTCTGCAATTTTTGAAGAATAACCGTCAGCACTTCCTCTTCCTGAGAAGTAAATTCATTGTTCCAGAATCGCACGACTTCCCAGCCATTTGTATGCAAAAACTCTGTACGACGTGAATCGTATTTCTCTTTGCATTGATGTTGCCCTCCGTCGAGCTCAATAATCAATTTCGCCTTATAACAGGCAAAATCTGCAACATACGGCCCAATCGGCATCTGGCGGCGAAACTTATAGCCAAAGAACCGACGACCTCTGAGCAAATACCAGAGGCGAAATTCTTCGGGCGTCATTTGTTTGCGAAGTTGTTTTGAGTTTTCCATCCCCACACTCTGCCAGCCTTTCCCTCAGCTGGCAGAACGGGATGCAAAAACCTGAATTAGCCTTCAGGAATCGTCGGCGAGGAACAGCTCAAGAAGGGAATTTAAGAACAGTTTGCCGTGCTCGGTGATCTGCCAGTAATCTTCACACTCAGTCAGATACCCCTGCGCCAGCGCCTCGTCAATCTGAGGACGAATCACTGACTCCGGCAGACCGGTGTAACGCGCAAATTCCGCGCGCGGCGCGGCTTCCAGCAGGCGGAAGCGGTTCATAAAGAACTCAAACGGTTTATCCGCCGCCTCAACGTCGTGCTGGCGCTCGAGATAACGGCCTTCCATATACCCTCGCGGGTGGCGGGTTTTGGCGGTACGCAGAATGCGACCGTCCGGGAAAGTCACCTTACCGTGCGCGCCGCAGCCAATTCCCAGGTAGTCGCCAAAACGCCAGTAGTTCAGGTTGTGCTGACACTGATACCCCGGTTTCGCATACGCAGACGTCTCGTACTGCTGATACCCCGCAGCGGTTAACAACTGGTGGCCCTGCTCGAAAATATCCCACAGCGCGTCGTCATCCGGCAGAACCGGAGGACGGGAACCAAACAGCGTGTTGGGCTCAATGGTGAGCTGATACCAGGACAGATGCGGCGGGTTAAGTTCAATCGCCTGGCGCAGATCGTCCAGCGCTTCGTCGAGCGACTGGTCCGGCAGGCCGTGCATCAAATCGAGGTTAAAGCTGCGCAGACCCAGTCCTGTCGCCAGGTTTGCCGCACGCTTTGCTTCCTCAGGACCGTGAATGCGCCCCAGGCGCTTCAGTTTTGGCTCGCTAAAGCTCTGCACGCCGATGGAAATACGGTTCACGCCTGCACGCTGATACTCGACAAAACGATCGGCCTCAACGGTACCGGGGTTGGCTTCCATCGTAATTTCAGCATCCGCGGCCAGGTTCAGGCGCGCACGCACGCCGTCCAGCAGCGTCTGCATCGCCGGGCCTGACAGCAGGCTCGGCGTACCGCCACCAATGAAAATGGTCTTAACTTCACGTCCCTGTGCGTAAGGTACATCGGCGTCCAGGTCAGCCAGCAGATGCGCAACGTAGTCATCGTGCGGCACTTCACCTTTCAGCGCGTGCGAGTTGAAATCGCAGTACGGGCATTTCTGCACGCACCACGGGATGTGAATATAAAGACTCAGAGGTGGCAAATTAGCCATTACGCAGTGCTTCCAGTAACAGTTTCAGTGCGCGCCCACGGTGGGAAATCGCGCTTTTCTCTTCGCGGGTCAGTTCCGCTGCGGTTTTGCCCTCGGACGGGACAAAGAAAATCGGGTCGTAGCCAAAACCGCCGTTGCCCGCAGCTTCACGGGTAATCACGCCCGGCCAGCTACCGTGGCAGACGATCGGCGTCGGGTCCTCTGCGTGACGCAGATAGACCAGCACGCAGTGGAACTGTGCGGTCCGCTGTTCGTCCGGTACGTCTTTCAGGGCAACAAGCAGCTTTTCCAGATTCTGCTGGTCGGTTGCATCAACACCGGAATAACGAGCAGAGTAAATCCCCGGCGCGCCGCCAAGAAAATCGACGGCCAGACCGGAGTCATCGGCAATGGCGGGCAGACCGGTAATCTGCGCGGCATGGCGTGCTTTCAGGATCGCGTTTTCAATAAACGTCAGCCCCGTCTCTTCGGCAGAATCTACGCCAAGATCGGTCTGAGCGACCACATCCAGCCCAAAATCATTTAATAGCGAGGCCAGCTCGCGCACTTTACCGGCGTTGCCGGTCGCGAGAACAACTTTCTGCATGGTTTAGTCCTGTTCTGTCAAAGCCGCGACTTCCGTCGGGATGGATTGCGGGTTGAGGATTTTTACCTGTTTATGCCGCCCCAGTTCGCCTTTTTCAATGATGACCTGGCTTTTGGCCACGCGAAACTGTTTTGCCAGATATTTGGTCAGATGCGCGTTTGCCTGACCGTCAACCGGCGGGGCGGTGATGGCGACTTTTAACTCGTCGCCATGCAGTCCAACAATATTGTCACGGCTGGCTTTCGGCTGAATATACAGCCGCAAAACCAGCCCGTCAGCGCAGGTGCTTACGGCACTCATAGCGCCATCCACAGCCCCGGCAACAGCATGTCGCCCGTAGACTGCAGCAGTTCAGCGATCCCCATGTTGATCACATAGAGCAGCAGAACCAGAATCATCGGGGAGAAGTCGATGCCGCCCATAGAGGGAAGTAAGTTACGGATCGGACGCAGCAGCGGCTCGGCCAGCTGAATCAGGGCATACTCTACCGGGCTACGCCCCTGGCTCACCCAGCTCATGATGGCCATCACCAGCAGCACCCAGAAAATCAGCAGACCGACGGTTTTGATCAGAATCAGCACGGCGGCAATCCAGATAATCGGCTGGAAGGTGATGACCATAAACAGCACGATGGCTTTGATAACGCTAAGAATAAACGCTACCAGCAGCGAAGCGCTGTCGATGGGACCCATGGCCGGGATAATGCGGCGCAGGGGCCCGACAATAGGTTGCGTGATTTTCACGACAAACTGGGAGAACGGATTGTAAAAATCACAACGGGCCCACTGCATCCAGACGCGCAGCAAAAGCGCCATCGTATACAGCTCAATGACCGTTGAGAGCAGGAAAGTCAACGTCTTCATGGCGTTCCTCAGGTTTCCTTATTATTTGGAGTAGTCGCGCGCACCGAAAATGGCGGTACCGATGCGCACCATAGTGCTGCCTGCCGCGATGGCGGCTTCCATATCATCCGACATGCCCAGAGAAAGCGTGTCTACCGTGTTGTAGCGCGCTTTAAGCGCCTCAAATGCTACAGCCATTTGCTGTGCCACGGCAAACTGCCTTTCATAACTTGACTCTGGCGCCGGAATAGCCATCAGCCCACGCAGGGTTAAGCGTGGCAGGGCGGCCACGTCTGCGGCCAGCGCATCCAGCTCGCTTAGCGCAATGCCAGACTTGCTGTTTTCGTCGCTGATGTTGATTTGTATCAGCACGTTAAGCGCTGGCATCTCTGCCGGGCGTTGTTCGTTCAGGCGTGTGGCAATGCGCAGACGGTCAATCGTATGGCACCAGTCGAAGTGCTCTGCCACCAGACGGCTTTTGTTCGACTGCAGTGGACCAATAAAGTGCCACTGAAGATCCGTATTCCCCTTTTCCCGGAAGTCGCGAATTTTATCCACGCCTTCCTGCACGTAGTTCTCACCAAATGCGCGCTGGCCTGCATCAATCGCTTCTGCGATGGCGCTCGCAGGCTTGGTTTTGCTGACTGCAAGGAGCGTAATTTCTTCTGAAGCACGGCCGCAACGCGTTGCGGCAGCTGAGATTTTGTCCCGGACCTGTGCCAGGTTATGCGCAATGTCGTTCATTTTCCGAGGAGTAGTCTATGGATGTGGAAGAAATGGTGGCCCTTAGTGTAAAGCATAACGTCTCCGATCTACACCTGTGCAGTGATTCGCCACCCCGCTGGCGCCGGTCAGGACGCCTTGAACCCGCGCCGTTTCCGCCGCCAGATGTCGGGGCGTTATTAAAAGCGTGGCTCAATGATGAGCAGCAGGGAAGCTGGTGGGCTCACGGTCAGGTCGATTTTGCCGTGACGGTGGCAGAAGGCCAGCGTCTGCGCGGGAGTGCGTTTAAGCAGATTAACGGGGTGTCCATCGCCCTGCGGTTGCTGCCACGCACCTGTTCGCCACTCTCTTCGCTGGGCGTGCCGCGTGCCATTCCGGAACTGTTATCCAGTGACAACGGGTTGATTCTGGTGACGGGGGCGACCGGCAGCGGCAAATCCACCACTCTGGCGGCGATGGTCGATTTTCTCAACCACCATACTGACGGGCATATCCTCACGCTTGAAGATCCGGTGGAGTATCTGTACCGGAGCGAACGCTGCCTGATTCAGCAGCGGGAGATAGGTCAACACTGCCCGTCTTTTGTCGAGGCGCTGCGCGGAGCGTTACGCGAGGATCCAGATGTGATTTTGCTGGGGGAGCTGCGTGATGCAGAGACGATCCGCCTCGCGTTGACGGCGGCGGAGACCGGGCATCTGGTGCTGGCGACACTGCATACGCGGGGTGCCTCGCAGGCCATTGAGCGGCTGGTGGACACCTTCCCGGCGCAGGAGAAAGACCCGGTACGTAACCAGCTGGCCGGTAGCCTGCGTGCGGTGCTGGCACAGAGGCTGCTTCCCGACCTGCAGGGTGGGCGTGTCGCGCTGTATGAACTGCTGGTGAATACCCCGGCGGCGGCAAATCTGATTCGTGAAGGAAAAACGTGGCAACTGCCCGGTATCATTCAAACAGGCCAGCAGGCGGGAATGCAGAACTTTGATCAAAGCGTGGCGGAGAGACGGGCGCAGGGGCGGCTATAGGCCCCTGAGATTAATAGCCCTGTTCGAAATAGCTTTCGAGGATGATGACGGCAGAGGCGGAGTCTACGCTGCCTTTGTTGAGCGCCCGGAAGCCGCCGTGCTCAAACAGGCCAGCACGCGCTTCGACGGTGCTAAGACGCTCGTCGTGAAGCTTCACGGAGACGCCAAAGCGGCCATGGATTTTATTGGCGAACTTACGCGCGCGGGCGGTAAGGGGTTGTTCGGTGCCGTCCATATTCAGTGGCAGCCCAACGATAACATCATCCGGTTGCCACTCTTTCAGCAGACGTTCGATAAGATTCCAGTCAGGCGTGCCGTCGTTGGCCTTCAGGGCCGTGAGCGGACGCGCGGTACCGGTGATGCGCTGACCCACAGCGACGCCAATGCTTTTGGTACCAAAATCAAAGGCCAAAAGTGTTCCGCTCATCAGGCGTGCCCCGCGACACCAGGCATGGTCAGAATATCAATGCCAATCAGTTTTGCCGCATCGCGCCAGCGATCGGCTATCGGGGTTTTAAACAGAATATTCATGTCCGCTGGTGCGGTAAGCCAGGCGTTATCGAGGATTTCCTGCTCAAGCTGGCCTTTCTCCCACGACGAGTACCCCAGCGCCACCAGCACTTCGGAAGGCTGTTCTGCGGTACCCAGCGTTTCGAGCACGTCGCGCGAGGTGGTGATCACGGTGTTATCGGAGATGCGGATACTGGAAGAGAATACCGGCGGGGTATGCAGGATAAAGCCGCGATCTTCTGCAAGTGGTCCACCCAGCATCACCGGTTTATCAAGCCGGATCTCCGGCAGTCGCGCTTCAGCCGGGATTTTCAGCTTGTCCAGAATCCCTTCAACCTGCAGGTTTTCCAGCGGCTTATTGATGATAATGCCCATCGCGCCGTCTTCATTGTATTCACAAATATAAACCACGGCGCGGCGAAAAATCGGATCCTGGAGAGCAGGCATGGCAATAAGAAAGTGATGCTGTAAATTCATTGTCAGAGGTACTGTTTCCTGGTTTAAAAAGCGACAGCGCCCAGTATGGGGATAAAGCCGGGCGCTGTCACAGATTATTTCTGTAAACGTTTTTCGATAGCGTCCATCAGCATTCCGGTGATCGAGATCGGGAACTCCGCTTCGATTTCGCGAATGCAGGTTGGGCTGGTGACGTTCACTTCCGTCAGGCGATCGCCAATGATGTCCAGGCCAACAAAGATCAGGCCTTTGGCTTTAAGCGTTGGGCCAACGCGGCGGGCAATTTCCCAGTCGCTTTCTGTCAACGGGCGCGGCTCACCGCGTCCACCGGCCGCCAGGTTACCGCGCGTTTCGCCACCCTGTGGGATACGTGCCAGGCAGTAAGGTACGGGTTCGCCATCCACGACCAGAACGCGTTTGTCGCCATCTTTAATGGCGGGCAGATAGTTCTGGGCCATGCAGTAGCGGGTACCCAGTTCGGTCAGGGTTTCGGCAATCACGCCAATGTTCGGGTCGCCTTCCTTCACGCGGAAAATAGACGCGCCGCCCATGCCGTCCAGCGGCTTCATGATGATATCGCCGTGTTTTTGCCAGAACTCCTTCAGCTGAGCTTTGCTGCGGGTCACCAGCGTTTCAGGCGTCAGGTCTGAGAACCAGGCGGTATAAAGCTTCTCGTTGCAGTCGCGCAGGCTCTGCGGCTTATTGACGATCAGCGTCCCTTTCTCTTCGGCACGCTCAAGGATATAGGTGGAGTAGATGTATTCGGTGTCGAACGGCGGATCTTTACGCATCAGAATAACGTTGAGATCGGCCAGGGCAATATCCTGCTCGGTGCCAAACTCGTACCATTTGTCGTAGTTCTGCTCGACGTTAACGATGCGGGTACGCGCGCGGGCTTCACCGTTGATCAGGTAAAGATCGTTCATCTCCATATAGTGGAGCTCATAGCCGCGACGCTGCGCTTCCAGCAACATAGCGAAGCTGGAATCTTTCTTGATGTTAATGTTTGCGATGGGGTCCATCACGATGCCGAGCTTAATCATGTTCTTCTCCGTTTATACTTCAACCCAGATCGCCAAACCGTACCTGTAGCGCGGTAATGGCCGTGAGTGCCGTTGTCTCAGTGCGCAGAACGCGAGGTCCCAACAGAATATCAGTAAACTGGTAACGCGCCGTCATCGCAATTTCGTCCGCCGACAGGCCGCCTTCGGGGCCAATCAGCAGGCGTACACGTTCAACGGGCAGCGGCAGCGTATTAATGCTGGCGCTGGCGCGCGGATGAAGATTGAGCTTCAGCCCGCTCTCCTCTTCGGCACACCAGTCCTCCAGGTCCATTGCCGGGCGGATCTCCGGTATGCGGTTGCGGCCGCTCTGTTCACACGCCGCAATGGCAATTTTCTGCCACTGCTGGATCTTTTTGTTCAGACGTTCCGCATCCAGTTTAACGCCACAGCGCTCGGAAAAAAGTGGCGTAATGAGGCTTACACCCAGCTCAATGGATTTTTGAATGGTGAATTCCATCTTTTCCCCGCGGGACATCACCTGGCCCAGGTGGATGTGCAGCGGCGATTCACGGTCGTCCACTTCACCGCGCAACACATTCACATGCACGCTTTTTTTATCCGCCCGGGTGATTTCCGCCTCGAAAATCTGATTAGAGCCGTCGAAAAGCTGTATTGCCTGCCCAGCCCCCATGCGCAGCACGCGGCCAACGTGGTTGGCGGCGTCGTCAGACAGGGCGATTTCGCGACCTGCGGTAATCAGTTCAGGGTGGTAAATGCGAGGAATGCGCATAGTCAGAAATTCCATATGTCATGCGAGATAAGCGAATTGCCGTAGTGTAGGTTAGCTCTTTTGCGCCTGGCAAGCCCGCTGGACGTACGGGTTATGATTCCCCTGGACTCTGGCGATGCGTTCGTCGCGCTGACATTCCCACTCCGTCACCGGATATTGCTTATCCCACGCATTGAACAACTGCGTCTGCTGACGGGAGAGGTTGAGGTCGTAGCGGTCACGCATGTAGAAGTAGGTGCGGGCGATGCTGCCGCGCGCGCGGGCAGGCGGCTCGGCGACTTTTTCTTTAAAATCCACCTTCATGCCGCACTGGCCATATTGGCCTTCGCCACCGTTCCACTGGCTGTACATAAAGTTGCCGCGGTCACCGTTCACTTCACCCACGGCGGGCTGCAGGTTATGCATATCGCTTTCCATCTGGCGGTAGACAGGATCTTTAGAACAGTTTTTACGACCGCCATCCTGCCAGCACTGGCGCTGGTGGCCAAACTGCCATGCCGGAACGACATGTTCCCATTCGATGCGGCTGGCGCGGTTTTCGTTTTTACGCACCTTATAGCCGCAGGACTCCAGGTCCACGACCCCTTTTTTACCCTGCCAGTTAATTTTACAGCCGCAGTAGAAATCGCCCGGCACATCGGCGTTCACCTTCACGCCTGCTGCCTTGGCCTGGGAAAAACTGTTGATACCATCGGCCAGAGCATGGCCTGAGAACGCTGTCGTCAGAAAGGCGACCGCGAGAGAAAAATTACGGGACATCTTACACTCCGTGTCAAAACGAGCCCGCAACGTAACGAATGTTTTTCCTGTATGCAATCAGTCAGATCAGGAAAGTTCCTGAATGTTCAAATGATTACTCCGCAATAAGCGGTTCGCCGCATTTGACGCAGCGGTAGGTCGCCTCGCCGCGGATCACGCGATTATGGCGGCGGACGGTAAGCTGATGCTGCTGACACTGGCAGCGGTAAGGGAACGTATTGCGACGTACAGATTCCAGCTCGAACTGATGAGTTCTGCGCGCCGGAACGCCCAGTACTGCCTCCATCATCCACTTCCACTCTTTTCCGTGCGGCGCGACGCGACCAAAATGTTTCCACACCAGGAGGTGCGCCAGCTCATGCGGCACCACTTCCTCAATAAACGCCTGCTGGTTTTCCATCATCAACACCGGGTTCAGGCGGATCTCATACGATTCCAGCCAGGCAGTACCCGCCGCGGTGCCACGCTGCTGATAGACGAGCTTCGGTTCAGGGTAATTCCGACCGAGCTTCAGGTTCGCCTGAGCGAGTTTTTCCCGCAGGCTGCGCATAACGGCTTGCTGAAGGGCGATGGGGAGACGGGGAGCTTTCATAGGGGCAGAGCATAAAGCGCGAAGCGGGGAGGCGCAAGAGGCGCCTCCCGCAAGAGGATTAGTCGTGTGCGCCGATTTCGCGCAGTGGACGACCTTTCATCAGGTTACGTTCAATATGTTCCAGTGAAACATGTTTGGTTTCTGGAACCAGCCAGATGGTCAACACAATAAAGAAGATGTTCAGACCGGCGTAGACCCAGAAGGTGTTGGCATTGCCCAGGGTATTGAGCATGGTCAGGAACGTCGCGCCGACGATCATGTTAGCAATCCAGTTGGTTGCAGTTGAGCAGGTGATACCAAAATCACGCCCTTTCAGCGGCTGGATCTCAGAACACAGTACCCAAATCAGCGGACCGGCGCTCATCGCGAACCCGACGATAAACATCAGCAGCATGCCTACCGCAAAATACTGTGCGGTTGGGGAGTGGATGCCGACGTGCATCATGGTGCCCAGCACGCCCATACCGATCGCCATGACCAGGAAGCCCAGCGTCAGGGTAGGTTTACGTCCCCAGCGGTCCACCAGGCCGATCGCGATAAAGGTCGCCAGCACGTTGGTCAGGCCGACGATGACGGTGCCCCACATCTGCTCGGTGGTGTTGGTATAACCCGCCAGCTCAAAGATTTTTGGCGCGTAATACATGATGACGTTCATCCCGGTGAACTGTTGCATCACCTGCAGCAGCACGCCGAGGAATACTGCGCGACGGAAGTTGCTGTTCTCTTTAAACAGCGCCCAGCCAGACTGCTTCACCTTCAGGCTTTCGCGGATCTCTTCCAGCTCGTTTTTCGCCTCCGCACTGGTGTCGCGCAGGCTCAGCAGCACCCGTTCGGCATCGTGGAAGCGGCGCTTTGCGGCAAACCAGCGTGGGCTGTCCGGCAGGAAGAAGACGCCAATCAGCAGCAAAATGGCCGGGATGATGATCACGCCAAGCATCCAGCGCCATGCGCCGCTATAGCTGAACGCGGTATCGGAAAGATAAGCCCCGAGAATACCGATGGTGATCATCAGCTGGTACATCGAAATCATACTGCCGCGAATTTTCTCTGGCGCAATTTCAGAGAGATAGAGCGGGGCGGTGTAGGACGCGACGCCGACGGCCAGCCCCAGCAGTACGCGGGAAAGAATAAGCACTTCAACGTTAGGGGCGGCAGCAGAGAAGAGTGAACCGGCGACGAAGAGAATGGCACCAATCATCAGGCTCTTTTTACGTCCGAGCTTGAAGGAGAGCCAGCCGCTGCCGACAGCACCAACCGCTGCGCCAAACATCATCGAGCTGACCACCCATTCCTGGGTATGCGCGTTAATCTGGAATTCGTCTGCGATGAAGGGAAGGGCGCCAGCAATCACGCCGATATCCAGGCCAAAAAGTAAACCTGCCAGGGCGGCGAGGAAGCAGACGAAGAATGTCATCGCCTTGTTGGACGTACGCCCCTGTTTTTTATTGTCAGGCATTATGCCCTCCAGTTGGGTTATCAGTTTTATTGATGTTAAGGGTAGGTGAGTGACCCGTAAAAATATGTGAGATTAATCACATTGGTGTAATCGGTTACACTGGTGTGTAACCGTAAAAATTATTAAAGCACTGAAAATATAGAGGTAAATGAGGTGATGTGAATCGCGAAAGAATACATTTCAGACTTAACTGAAAGGAAATGTAACAGCACAAGAAATGCCATCACGCAAAGAGATTATTCCGAAAGCGAGGTACATGGACTGGCGTGTAAGCGGTTCCAAACATTGCCGGGTGGTGGCTGCGCCTTACCCGGCCTACAAAAGCTCCATACCCCGTAGGTCGGGTAAGGCGCAGCCGCCACCCGACACAAAAAAAGCCAGCACAAAGGCTGGCTTTTTTAACGCTCTTGTCAGTCGATTATTTCAGACCGGCAGCTTCACGCAGCAGGGCGGCTTTGTCGGTTTTTTCCCATGGGAAATGTTCACGACCAAAGTGACCGTATGCCGCGGTTTCTTTGTAGATTGGGTGCAGCAGATCCAGCATCTGAATCAGTCCGTATGGACGCAGGTCGAAGAACTCGCGTACCAGCAGGGTCAGCTGTTCTGAAGGCACTTTCTCGGTACCGAAGGTTTCAACCATGATGGAGGTTGGCTCAGCCACGCCGATGGCGTAAGAAACCTGAATCTCACAGCGGTCAGCCAGGCCGGCAGCAACGATGTTTTTCGCAACATAACGTGCCGCGTATGCCGCAGAGCGGTCAACTTTAGACGGATCTTTACCAGAGAACGCACCGCCGCCGTGACGTGCCATGCCGCCGTAGGTATCAACGATGATTTTACGTCCGGTCAGACCGCAGTCACCCATTGGGCCGCCGATAACAAAGCGTCCGGTTGGGTTGATGAAGAATTTGGTCGCAGAGCTCAGCCATTCGGTCGGCAGAACCGGCTTGATGATCTCTTCCATCACTGCTTCTTGCAGGGATTTCTGGTCAATCTCTTCGGAATGCTGGGTAGACAGTACCACCGCATCGATGCCAACGATTTTGCCGTCATCGTACTGGAAGGTGACCTGGCTTTTTGCATCCGGGCGCAGCCACGGCAGGGTGCCGTTTTTGCGTACTTCAGCCTGACGCTGTACCAGACGGTGCGCGTAGGTGACCGGGGCTGGCATCAGCACGTCGGTTTCGTTGGTCGCGTAGCCAAACATCAGGCCCTGGTCGCCCGCGCCCTGTTCCAGTGGATCGGCACGGTCAACGCCCTGGTTGATGTCTGGAGACTGTTTGCCAATGGCGCTCAGCACCGCGCAAGAATTGGCATCAAAGCCCATATCAGAATGCACATAACCGATTTCACGCACCGTGTTACGGGTGATCTCTTCGATATCAACCCATGCGTTGGTGGTGATCTCACCGCCAACCAGAACCATGCCAGTTTTGACATAGGTTTCGCACGCGACGCGCGCTTTAGGATCCTGCGCCAGGATCGCATCCAGCACCGCATCGGAGATTTGGTCAGCAATTTTATCAGGATGTCCTTCTGATACGGACTCGGACGTAAACAGGTGTTTTGCCATGTTTTATTTCACCTAAGAGGAATTTGGTTAGCTCAAGCTGCTGTGTGGAATAGCCAAAGGAGATAATTCTACCAAGGCCTGCAGGTTTTTGACACTGGCAGTATGAGTGTTAATCAGTATAGATGGATTAACATCTGGATGGCTATTTTAGGTCACTTCTTCGCCCGATTTCCAGTTTTTTTTGATTCATCTCTCACGGCGTTGAAATGTCTGCTGGAAATTTTTCCTGACGGCGCTGGCAACCCACGCATTTTTGTTTTGCTTTTTAGCCCCCTTCTCGGTATAAAACGCGGCGCGCGGCTCATACAAAATAAGCGCTCGATGAACTCATCGAGTCGCCACTTCCAGCCGGGTTAAGCAGTGAACTTTTAGCTTTGGCTTGGGGTCCGTTTCAGCAGAGGCGGCCGTGGAGGTGATACGAGATAATGAACCATCGTTTTCCGCTAATTCAGCGCAGCCGTTCTGGCGCGCATTTGATTCCCGCAACCCGCATTTCTAGTCTGCAAACCTGCCGATGTTATACCCATCTCGGCGCTTCTCAGGATTCCAGGGCCGGTCAGGCTGTGTGAAAACTGAACAAGGGCGCTCTTGTTAATACAAGAGTTTTCTCGTGGTTTCGCCGAACCTTGTCATACAGAGTTCGGATACGTGTTTTACAATGATATGAATAAGAAACCGGTCGCACGGTCTGGATTTCAGCATACTCTGCTGGGAAACGGAGCCGTTTATGGGTTGTTATCGCCGTATAACGCTGCGATAGTAGTCAACTGTTTTACACTTAATACAAAGAGTTGAGGTTCGCTATGTCTGACGACATGTCTTCTTTTTCGCCTTCGTCAGCGGGCGAACAGGGTGTACTACGTTCTATGCAGGAGGTTGCGATGAGCTCCCAGGAAGCCAGCAAGATGCTGCGCACATACAATATTGCCTGGTGGGGCAATAACTACTACGACGTCAACGAACTGGGCCACATCAGCGTTTGCCCGGATCCGGACGTCCCTGAAGCGCGCGTGGACCTCGCCAAACTGGTGAAAGCCCGTGAAGCACAGGGCCAGCGTTTGCCTGCACTGTTCTGCTTCCCGCAGATCCTGCAACATCGCCTGCGTTCTATTAACGCCGCCTTCAAGCGCGCGCGTGAATCCTACGGCTATAAAGGCGACTACTTCCTGGTTTACCCGATTAAGGTGAACCAGCACCGCCGCGTGATTGAGTCCCTTATCCACTCCGGCGAGCCGCTGGGCCTCGAAGCCGGCTCCAAAGCGGAGCTGATGGCGGTTCTGGCGCATGCGGGCATGACCCGTTCGGTCATTGTCTGTAACGGCTACAAAGACCGTGAGTACATTCGTCTGGCGCTGATTGGCGAGAAGATGGGCCACAAGGTCTATCTGGTTATCGAGAAGATGACTGAAATCGCGATCGTGCTGGAAGAGGCTGAACGTCTTAACGTGGTGCCACGCCTCGGCGTGCGTGCGCGTCTGGCGTCTCAGGGTTCCGGTAAATGGCAGTCCTCCGGCGGTGAAAAATCCAAATTCGGCCTCGCGGCGAACCAGGTACTGCAACTGGTGGAGATTCTGCGCGAGCGCGGTCGTCTGGACAGCATTCAGCTCCTGCACTTCCACCTCGGTTCGCAGATGGCCAATATTCGCGATATCGCCACCGGCGTGCGTGAATCAGCCCGTTTTTACGTTGAGCTGCACAAGCTTGGCGTGAATATTCAGTGCTTCGACGTGGGCGGTGGCCTGGGCGTGGACTACGAAGGGACCCGCTCGCAGTCTGACTGCTCGGTGAACTACGGTCTGAATGAATACGCCAATAACATCATCTGGGCGATCGGTGATGCCTGTGAAGAGCACGGCCTGCCGCACCCGACGGTGATCACCGAATCCGGTCGCGCGGTGACCGCGCACCATACGGTGCTGGTCTCTAATATCATCGGCGTTGAGCGTAGCGAAATTTCCGAAGCGACGCCGCCGCAGGATGATGCACCGCGTTCCCTGCAAAGCATGTGGGAAACCTGGCAGGAGATGCACGAGCCGGGCACGCGTCGCTCCCTGCGCGAATGGCTGCACGACAGCCAGATGGATCTGCACGATATTCACGTCGGCTACTCGTCAGGCACCTTCAGCCTGCAGGAGCGTGCGTGGGCGGAGCAGCTTTATCTGAACATGTGCCATGAAGTGCAGAAGCAGCTCGACCCGAGCAACCGCGCGCACCGTCCGATTATCGACGAGCTGCAGGAACGTATGGCGGATAAGATTTACGTCAACTTCTCGCTGTTCCAGTCGATGCCGGATGCATGGGGTATCGACCAGCTGTTCCCGGTTCTGCCGCTGGAAGGGCTGAACCACGCCCCGGAACGTCGCGCGGTGCTGCTGGACATCACCTGTGACTCCGACGGTGCTATCGACCACTACGTTGACGGCGACGGTATCGCCACCACCATGCCAATGCCGGAGTACGACCCGGAGAACCCGCCGATGCTGGGCTTCTTTATGGTTGGGGCGTACCAGGAGATCCTCGGCAACATGCACAACCTGTTCGGTGATACCGAAGCGGTTGACGTGTTTGTCTTCCCTGACGGCAGCGTGGAAGTTGAGCTGTCTGACGAGGGGGATACCGTGGCAGACATGCTGGAATACGTTCAGCTCGATCCGAAAACGCTGCTGACCCAGTTCCGCGACCAGGTGAAAAACACCGGTCTCGACGATGCATTGCAGCAGCAGTTCCTGGAAGAGTTTGAGGCGGGGCTGTACGGGTATACTTATCTCGAAGACGAATAATTATTCCGCCAGTTAAATATGAAAAGGGTCTGACCGTGGTCAGACCCTTTTTTATGGCTACATGAAAACCCCGCCGGTGAACGACGGGGAGAGGGGGGTTAACTCAGCTGTTCGTCCTGGAACGTAATGGTCACCTTCGCATAGATATTAATTGGCGTTTCCGCCATTAGCGGCAGCCACTGCTTCGGCTGTGCTGTTGCGCTCATATCGCCGTTCCACTGCTTGTGCTCAGGCGTTTTCGGCATGTCCATGCCGGTCTGACCGGTGGACGAACCTGGCGAGAGCTTGACGTCAGTGCCTTTCGGATTGCTCGACGGCGCCACGCCGTTGGTCATATCGCCGTTCCACTGCTTGTGCTCAGGCGTTTTCGGCATGTCCATGCCGGTCTGACCGGTGGACGAACCCGGCGAGAGCTTGACGTCGGTGCCTTTCGGGTTGCTCGACGGCGCCACGCCGTTGGTCATGTCGCCGTTCCACTGCTTGTGCTCAGGCGTTTTCGGCATGTCCATGCCGGTCTGAC
>ERZ773269.165-NODE-165-length-75487-cov-88.332114_pt1 | contig 75487 bp, 90 predicted proteins | sample MGYA00511958_ERZ773269 | MGnify/ENA primary metagenome ERZ773269 (study PRJEB29015, sample SAMEA2737761) | human gut metagenome | biome: human gut; feature: human-associated habitat; material: faeces | place: China | collected 2012 ... | reverse complement strand
TAACCTCTCAGACCGCCTTTGGCGGCCAGCTCCCCTATAAAGGGAGCCTTGTGCGTCCCGCTGCGAGATTTGACCACAGCCCATTCGAGTATAATGGCAGGTTTTTACGAGCCACGAGCCACGAACCACGAACCACGAGCCATTATTTTTCCACAAGCCTAGGGTTACTCGAGGCGATGTTGTTAGTCTGAGGTTATTGCCGCGAAGCGGCATCTGAATCCGAAGCGGCCTGCGACCTGCGGGCTGTCAGCCTCAAACTCGATGAACGATGAACGACCTACGATGAACGGGGCGTCAGCCCCTAAAAAGCCCTTCACAGGGGCGGCCTATATATGGTATTATATACTGTAAACCCTAAATTATGATTTTTGTGAAAAACGGAGAGAATACATGGATTTTCAGAGCAATCGATTTTATCATATTATTTCTTATGGCTGTCAGGCGAATATGTCTGACAGTGAGCATTATGCCGGTCAGTTGGAGGAGCTGGGCTATCACAATACGGAAGATTTGGATACAGCCGATGTCATCCTCATCAATACGTGTTGTGTCCGCGAAACGGCGGAAGACAAGACGCTGGGGAAAATCGGCGAACTCAAGCATTTGAAGAAGCAGAACCCCGATTTGATCATTGCCGTCACGGGCTGCATGGCCCAGGAATGGCAGGATAAGCTCTTCAAGCGGGCGCCGCACATCGATTTGGTCATCGGTACGCACAATATCCACAAGCTCATCGAGCTCATCCGGGAACGGCGCAGCAAGGCCGACCATTATATGGCTGCCGACATGAGCCTGCCGGCTTTCCACGATATGCCGGTCAAGCGCTTCCAGAAATTCTTTGCCTGGATCCCCATCATGAACGGTTGCAACAAGTTCTGCACGTACTGTATCGTGCCTTATGTCCGGGGCCGTGAAGTGAGCCGTCCCATCGACGCCATTGTCGAAGAAATCAAGAAGGTCGCTGCTGAAGGCTACAAGGAAATCACCCTTCTCGGCCAGAATGTCAATTCCTATGGCCTGGACCTCAAGGACGGCACGGATTTCTCCAAGCTCGTCGCCGCTGTCGACGATATTGACGGCATCGAACGGGTCCGGTACATGACCAGCCACCCCAAGGATATGACTTTTGCCATGATTGACGCCATTGCCGACAGCAAAAAGGTCGTCAACCACATGCATCTGCCCATCCAGTGCGGTTCTGACGAGCTCTTGAAGAAGATGAACCGCGGCTACACGGTGGAACATTATTTGGAACTCGTCGACTATGCCCGCAAGCGCATGCCCGACCTGGTCCTGACGACGGACATCATCGTCGGCTTCCCAGGCGAAACGGAAGCCATGTTTGAAGATACGCTGAACCTGCTCAATCGCGTCCAGTACGACATGGCCTATACCTTCATCTATTCGCCGCGGACGGGGACGCCGGCGGCCAAGATGGAAGACCAGATTCCGCAGGAAGAAAAGAGCCGCCGTCTGCAGCGGCTCATGGAAGTACAGAACGTCTATAGTTTAGCCAAGAATAAAGAAATGGAAGACCACGTCTATGACGTCATCGTCGAAGGACCGACCAAGAACGATGCCAATCACTGGTTCGGCCGGACGACGGGCAACAAGATGATCATCTGGGAAAATGACGGTTCCGTCGCCATCGGCGATACGGTGCCGGTCCAGGTCGACAAGGGCCAGACGTGGGTCCTCAAAGGTCACTTAGTGCACTAAAGGAAGGTGAGACTTTGGCAGGAAAAAAATTAACGCCTATGATGCAGCAGTACATGGAAGTCAAAGAGCAGTGCCAGGATAAGATCCTCTTTTTCCGCCTCGGCGATTTCTATGAAATGTTTTTTGACGATGCCCTGACGGCGTCGCGCGAACTCGACCTGACCCTGACCGGCCGGGCTGGCGGCAATAAAGAGAAGGTCCCCATGTGCGGCGTACCTTTCCATTCGGCCGACACCTATATCGAACGGCTGGTCCACAAGGGCTATAAAGTCGCTATCTGCGAACAGATGGAAGACCCGAAACTGGCCAAGGGAATCGTCAAGCGCAAGATCATCAAGGTCATCACGCCGGGGACGATTACCCTGGAGAATGCCGTGGCGTCGAAGAAGAACAATTACATCGGCTGCCTGACCGAAAGCGATGCCATCCTTTCCATCGCCCTCATGGACGTCACGACGGGCGAATGTCTGTGGGCCGACTGCGCGGCATCGGTCATGGAAGATTCCCTGTTCGACATCCTGGCCGTCTACGAGCCGAGTGAACTCATTTACGCCCACATGGGGCAGGATATGGACGCCGTCCGCGAATACCTGCGCAGCCACCTGGCCCAATGTACGGTTACGGAATTTCCTGCCGATGACAGTGTCGACTACCGGGAACAGGCCCGGTCCTATTTCCCGCCGGAAGACTTTGCCGCTGCCTCGGCGGCCGGCGAGTGTATCGGCATGCTCCTGGCCTATGTCAGTGACGTCATGCAGTCCGATATTTCCCACATCAATTCCCTGGAACATATCGACAATGAACGGCGCCTGGTCGTCGATGCGGCCAGCCTGCGCCATCTGGAAATCACGCAGAACGTCCGCGACGGCGGCCGCCGGGGGACGCTCCTCGATGTCCTGGACAAGACCAAGACGGCCATGGGCGGCCGGCTCCTGCGCAAGTGGCTGGAAGCGCCGCTCATCCGCATTGCCGACATTACGCGCCGTCAGGATGCCGTCGAAGACTTCGTCCTCCACGAAATCATGCGCCAGGACACGGCAGACGTGCTGGACCGGATCTACGATTTTGAACGCATCCTGACCCGCATCGAAACGGGGACCGTGAGCCCCAAGGACCTGGTAGCCCTGCGGGAATCGCTGGCCGTCATCCCGCAGCTGAAACAGGTCCTGTCCGGGGCCAGTGCCGACCTCCTGCACAGCCTCAATGACCGCTTGCAGACTCATGACGACGTCTATGACCTGCTCTGCAGGGGCATCAAGGACGAACCGGGTCTGGTCATCCGCAACGGCGGCGTCATCCGCGACGGTTTTTCGCCGGAACTCGATGAAATCCGCTCCATTGCGGCCAACAGTCATGCCTTTTTGCAGGAACTGGAAGAGAAGGAACGGGAAAAGACGGGCATCAAGATGAAAATCGGCTATACTAAGGTCTTTGGCTATTACTTCGAGATTTCCCATGCCAATACCAAGCCCATCCCCGATTACTACGTGCGCAAGCAGACGTTGGTCAATGCCGAACGCTACATCACGCCGGAATTGAAGGAATTTGAAGTCAAAGTCCTGACCAGCCAGGAACGGATGCTGGCGCTGGAATACAAGCTCTTCGGCGATATCCGCCGCCAGATCCAGGGCCATATCCCGGCCATGCAGGAAACGGCCCGGGCCATTGCCCGCATCGACTGCCTGTACAGCCTGGCCTGCGCGGCCTATGACAACCGCTACGTCCGTCCCAGCCTCAACACCAAGGCGACGATTTCCATTAAGGACGGCCGCCATCCGATTATTGAAAAGTATTTGAAAGACGAATTGTTCGTGCCTAACGACGTCACCTTGAACCATGAAGACCATGAAATCCTGGTCATCACCGGCCCCAACATGGCCGGCAAGTCGACGTATATGCGCCAGGTCGCCGTACTGGTCCTCATGGCCCAGGCCGGCTCCTTCATTCCCGCCAAGGAAGGGTCCATCTGCCCGGTGGACCGCATCTTCACCCGTATCGGTGCCAGCGATGACATCCTCACCGGCCAGAGTACGTTCATGATGGAAATGAAGGAAGTGTCGTACATCCTGAAACACGCCACCAGCCGCAGCCTGCTCATCCTCGATGAAATCGGCCGCGGCACGAGCACCTTCGACGGCATGTCCATTGCCCGGGCCGTCATCGAATACTGCCTGAAGCACATCCACGCCCTGACCCTGTTCGCGACGCATTATCACGAACTCATCGCCATGGCCGACGATTCGCCGAAAATCAAGAATTATACTGTCGCTGTCAAGGAACGGGGCAAGAACATCAAGTTCCTGCGGCGCATCATTCCCGGCGGGGCCGACCGCAGCTATGGTCTGCATGTCGCCCGTCTGGCCGGGCTGCCCGAAAGCCTGCTCAAGCGGGCCGACGTCATCCTGGAAGACTTGGAAAAGAACGGCGGTGCGCCCGTCCCGGCCAAGGCGCCTGTGAATCCGGCGCCGTCACCCATGGGAGACAGCCTCTTTTCCAGTCCCGTCATCGACAAGCTGCTCAGCGTCGATGTCAGTAGTATGACGCCGATTGAAGCGATTTCTTTCTTATATAATCTGCAAAAAGATGCCAAAGAAGGAAGTGGAATCCAGTGAGTTCAATCATTCATGTCTTAGATGAAGCAACGCGCAATAAGATTGCTGCCGGCGAAGTCGTCGAACGGCCGGCGTCGTGCATCAAAGAGCTCGTAGAAAATGCCATCGATGCCGGTGCCCATGCCATTGAAGTGGAAATCGCCGACGGCGGCCAGTCCTATATGCGGGTCACTGACGACGGCTGCGGCATGAGCCCGGAAGATGCCCATAAGTGCATCATCCGCCACGGTACGAGCAAGATCAGTTCCGTCGAAGATATTTTTGCCATTACGTCTTTAGGCTTCCGCGGTGAGGCCGTGCCCAGTATTGCCGCCGTATCGCACATGCAGATCACGACGCGCCAGGCCGACGACGATTTTGCCACGCACCTTATCCTCGACGGGGGCGAAATCACGGCAGAAGACCAGGCCGGCGCGCCGGTCGGGACGACGATGGAAGTGAGCGACCTCTTTTACAATACGCCGGCGCGGCGCAAGTTCCTCAAGAGTGAACGGACGGAAAGTTCGAAAATCTCTGAAATGGTGACCAAACTGGCCCTGGCCAATCCGGCCATTGCCTTTACTTTTACCAATAACGGCCGGACGACGATGAAGACCGGCGGCACCGGCGATTTGCGGGAAACGATTGCCAATATCTACGGTGCCAACGTCGCCCGCGATGTCTTTGCCGTCACTGCCGACCAGGACGGCATCAGCCTGGAAGGCTATGTAGGCAAGCCGTCGGTCTTAAAGAGCAACCGCAACTGGCAGACGTGCATCGTCAATCACCGCATCGTCCATAATCCCTTGATGTTCAAGGCCATTGACAATGCCTATCATGCCATGCTGCCGAAATCGGGCTATCCCTTTGCCATGCTCCACCTCCACGTCGACCCGGCGACAATTGATGTCAATGTCCATCCGGCTAAGACGGAAATTAAGTTTTCTGATGAACAAGCCGTCTACCGTGCCATCTACCACAGCATCGTCACGGCCCTGGTGGCCCAGGAAAAGCCCGAAGCCATCGCCAAGACCATCGGTGAGGTAGGGGCTGCCCCACAGCCGGAAGCCCATGTAGGGGCGCCCACGTGGGGCGCCCGCTCGCAGGAGTGTGGCCAAGCACCCCCTGTAGGGGCCGTCCCAGAGGGCGGCCCGCAGCCGGAAGCCCATGTAGGGGCGCCCACGTGGGGCGCCCGCTCGCAGGAAAGTGGCCAGGCAACCTCCGTAGGGGCCGTCCCAAAGGGCGCCCCGCAATGGGAAAAGGCAACCTCCGTAGGGGCCGTCCCAGAGGGCGGCCCGCAGCTGACAGCTCCCCTATTAGGGGAGCCTGTGGGGACGCACGGTCTGAATTCGGATGGTTCCTCATTGTCTGGAAGAACCCCTCAGTCAGCAGAGCGGACAGCTCCCCTTCGCAGGGGAGCCAATGTAGGGGCTGAAAGCCTCCTCTGCGAAGGGGAGGGGGACCGCTCGCGGTGGAAGGGTTCTTCCTTGTTTTCCCAGGCTTTGGCCCAGCATGGCCAGGGCGGTCCGTCGGAAGCGACGTCGGTCGTTTCCGAGGCGTCGGCGCCTAAAATCGTCTTTGACGGCGATGACGACGTCTTCATTCCCTTAGGGGAAGTGGCGGACTGCTTCATCATTGCCAAGAAGGGCCAGGATTTATACATCGTCGATCAGCACGCGGCTCATGAACGGATCCGCTACGACACGTTCTGCAAGCGCGTCGAACGGATGCCGAGCCAGCAGCTGCTGACGCCGGAGTTCGTCGAAGTCGACAACGAGGATATGACGCTCTTATTGGAACGGCAGGATGTCTTCAACGACCTGGGCTATACCTATTCCGAAGCCGGGCCGACGACGCTGCGCGTCGAAGAAGTGCCCTGCGATTTGCAGACCAGCGATATTGCCGATTCTTTAAAGGATATCTGCCTGCTCCTGCATGACCAGAAGGAACCGGATAAAGCCATGGTCCGCCATCGTTCGCTGGCCTATCTGTCCTGCCACGGTGCCGTCAAGGCTGGGGACAGCCTCAATATCCGCCAGATGAAGCAGCTCCTGGATGATTTGTTCCATACGGAAAAACCCTACGTCTGCCCTCATGGCCGGCCGACAATCATCCGCTTTACGCCAAAAGAATTAGCGCACTTATTTAAACGGACATGACTCATATGATTTACGTCGTGCCTTCATTGAAGGCCAAAGAAAAATTACAATGTGAAGGGAAAGCCTGGGCCGAAAGCCAGGGCTTTGCCTATGTGCCGCGGGGAAAGCAGACCATACAGGACTTAATGGATGAATACGGCGAGGATTTCCTCGTCTATTCGTCGCGGGGGCCTCAAATAGACCGCCCGGAAGGCAGCCATTTCTTCAGCCTCAACATGGCCGAACTGCGCATCCAGAACCTGCGGAAAGGCCAGCGCGACCACCTGCTGGAAGCCCTGATGGGGGTGAAGGAGAACCCCTCTCTATTGGGGGGAAGAGCCCCTCAGTCAGCTTCGCTGACGGCTCCAGCCAAGCTCTCCGTTTGGGCAGCCGGCCCGAACCCTCCTGCGGATGGCTTTGACCGGGCCCCCAAGGGCCTATCAGGGGAGCCTGTGGGGACGCACGGTCTGGATTCGGATGGTTTCTCATTGTCCGGAAGAACCCCTCAGTCAGCAGAGCTGACAGCTCCCCTTCGCAGGGGAGCCGATGTAGGCGCCGAAAGCCTCCCCTGTGAAGGGGAGGGGGACCGCTTGCGGTGGAGGGGTTCTTCCCAGCGAACAGCGGACAGCGAACAACGGCCCGCGGCGGCACAGCCGCCTATTTCCGTCCTCGATTGTACCTGTGGTTTTGGCGCCGATGCGGCCGTCGCTTCTTTTGGCCTGCCGGCTGGCTCCCGCGTCGATGCCCTGGAAGTATCGCCTTTGCTGGAAGCCGTTACGGCCTGGGGCTTTTCCCACTTTGTCCACAAGAAAGACGACGTCACGGCGGCGCTGCGCCGGATTTCCCTGCGTTGTGGCGACTATCGCGACTATCTGTTGTCCGATGAAGGACCTGTGTACGATGTCCTCTATTTCGACCCCATGTTCCAGCGGCCTGTCGAGGCGAGCTGCCAGTTCCAGCCCGTCCGGGCCATCATGGAACACGGCGGCCTGACGCGGGACCTCATCGAACGGGCGCTGCAGAAAGCCCGGCGCCGGGTGGTCATCAAAGAACGGAATTTCCGCCAGCTCTGCCGCGATTTCCCGGATGTTACCTTATATGGCGGCAAATACAGCCGCATTGGCTATGCCGTATTGGAGTGTGATTCATGGAAAAAGTAATTGCCATCATCGGTCCGACGGCGGTCGGCAAGACGGCCCTCAGTTTTGCCCTGGCCGAACACTACGGGACCGACCTCATTTCCGGCGACGCCTACCAGATTTACCGCCATATGGATATCGGTACGGCCAAGCCGACAGCGGACGAACTGGCCCGCTATCACCATTATCTCATCGATATTGCTGAGTCCGACGAACCCTATTCGGCAGCCCGCTTCTGTGATATGGCGGGAAAGGCCATTGCCGAAGTCAACGGAAAGGGGAAGATACCCATTCTCGTCGGCGGTACGGGCCTATACGTCCAGTCCCTCCTGGAAGGCTATGATTTCCAGACGGCCCGCATGACCGAAGCCGACAAGGAAGCGGCCCAGGCGCGGATCGACGCTCTCAGTCAAGAGGAACTGAAGGCCTATATCGAAACGGAAACGGACTGGCAGCCGCCGGACTGGCACGAGCTGTTTTCCAACACGCACCGCCTGACCCGCTTGGTCAGCGCCATCGAGCAGGGCGAGGGGAAATCTTTCGTCCGGGCCGGCAAGGCTCGGGATGTAGTCTATGACGCTTACGTCATCGGTCTGCGCCTGCCGCGGGATGTCTTATACCGGCGCATTGAAGAGCGCGTCGACGCCATGATTGCCGCCGGTTGGGTTGATGAAGTGCGGTACCTGCTGGACAAGGGCATCCCGACGGACTGTCAGTCCATGAAGGCCATCGGCTATCAGGAACTGGCCCTATATCTTCAGGGACAGATGCCCCTCGATGACGCCGTGGCCCGTATCAAGACCCGGACGCGGCGCTTTGCCAAACGCCAGCTCACGTGGTTCAGACGCATGCCCTACATCCACTGGTACGACAAGGACCAGTACGATGGAGAAGAAGCATTGATACAGGCTGTGCTGGGGGATGTGCCTTTCCCATGACGGGAAGGCGCAGGCGGCAGTCCGCAGGCCGCAAGGAGAAAAGCAACCTCCGTAGGGGCCGTCCCCAAGGGCGGCCCGCAGCTGACAGCTCTCCTATGAGGAGAGCCGAAAGCCTCCCCTATCAGGGGAGGTGCCGTAAGGCGGAGAGGTTTCCTTCAGTAACCTGCGACTTGCGAAATAGCGGACTGTAAGGAAAAAAGCAATCTCCGTAGGGGCTGTCCCGGCGGCCCGCAGCTGACAGCTCTCCTATGAGGAGAGCCGAAAGCCTCCCCTATCAGGGGAGGTGCCGTAAGGCGGAGAGGTTTCCTTCAGTAACCTGCGACTTGCGAAATAGCGGACTGTAAGGAAAAAAGCAATCTCCGTAGGGGCTGTCCCGGCGGCCCGCAGCTGACAGCTCTCCTATGAGGAGAGCCGAAAGCCTCCCCTGATAGGGGAGGTGCCGTAAGGCGGAGAGGTTTCCTTCAGCGACCTGAGACCTGCGAAATAGCGGACTGTAAGGAGAAAAAGCAACCTCTCAGTCAGCAGAGCTGACAGCTCTCCTATGAGGAGAGCCCCTAGCCCTTAAACCCTAACTAGATATTCACTATAGAAAGGAATCATGACATTGTCTTTGGATTTAGAAACATTACGAAAAGAAGCGCTGGCCGAATGTGCGGCCCAGTTTGAACGCATTGATACGATTTGTCTCCATAATACGGCGAAAGTCCTGGCCGCTTATAAGGAAGCCCAGATTTCTTCGTACCAGTTTGCCGGTACGTCGGGCTATGGCTACAGCGATATGGGCCGGGAAAAGCTCGATGAAGTCTTTGCCCGCGTCTTCAAGGCCGAAAAGGCCATTGTCCGGCCCCACTTCGTATCGGGGACCCATGCGCTGGCGACGGTCCTGCTGGCCCTGTTGCAGACAGGCGACCTCATGATGAGCCTCGTCGGGGCGCCTTATGACACGATGCAGGGCGTCATCGGCTATGCCCATGAAACGCCGCACTCTTTAAAGGAAAAGGGCGTCCGCTATGAGGAAGTCCCCTTGAAGGACAACGCCTATGATTTGGCCGGCATTGAAGCGGCCGTCGCCGAAAAGCAGCCGAAACTGGTCCTCATCCAGCGTTCCCGCGGTTACAGCACGCGGGCATCCTTGACGATTGATGATATCCGTTCTATTATTTCTGTCGTCAAGAAGGTCAGCCCCAAGACGATTTGCTTCGTCGACAACTGTTATGGCGAATTTGCTGCCGAAGAAGAACCGATTGAAGCCGGTGCCGACATCATCGCCGGGTCGCTCATCAAGAATCCCGGCGGCGGCATCGCTCCGACAGGCGGCTATATTGCCGGCAAGGAAGAACTGGTCCACGCCGCAGCCGACTACCTGACGGCTCCGGGCCTGGGCGACGAACTCGGCTCCTATGCCGCTGGCTACCGCCTCTTTTTCCAGGGGTTCTTCATGGCACCGCACGTTACGGCTCAGGCTATCAAAGGGGCCGTCTTTGCAGCGGCTGTCTTTGAAAAGATGGGCTTCAAGGTTTCGCCGGCCGTCCAGGACCCGCGCGTCGACCTGATTCAGACCATTTACCTGGAAAACGAACAGAACATGTGCCTCTTCTGCCAGGGTATCCAGTCCTTCTCGCCTGTCGACGCCCACGTCACACCCATTCCCGACGATATGCCGGGCTATGCCGATAAGATCATCATGGCTGCCGGTGATTTCGTCCAGGGTTCGTCTATCGAATTGTCGGCCGACGGCCCAATCCGCGACCCGTACATGATTTATCTCCAAGGCGGCATCGTCTTTGAACACAATGTCCTGGCCATCCTCAGCGCAGCCCAGTACATTGCCGAACACCGGGAAGGAGCCGCTCATGATTAAGGAAGTCCTCGTCGTCGAAGGCCGGTCCGATGTCGCCCGCATCCGGGCCAGTCACATCGACGTCGATATGATTACGACAGATGGCTTCAATTTGAAGCCTCACACGCTGGAACAGATCCGCTGTGCTTATGAAAAGCGGGGCATCATCATCCTGACCGACCCCGACCGGTCCGGCGAACAGATCCGCAAGTTCCTGACCGACCGTTTCCCTAATGCCAAACATGCCTTTATCCCCAGGAAAGATGCCATTGCCAACAACGACCTGGGCGTCGAACAGGCCTCGCCGGAAGCCATCCGCCTGGCCTTGTCCAAAGTCCGCTGTGCGACGTATGAACCGCAGGCGACCTTTACCATGCAGGACATTTCCGCTGCCGGCCTCAACGGGACGCCTGATGCGGCCGACCGCCGGGCCGAAGTCGGTGCCATCCTGGGTATCGGCTATGGCAATGCCAAACAGTTTTTGAAACGCTTGAACCATTACGGCGTCACCCGTGACGAATGGGATGATGCCCTCCGTCAGATCCACGAGGTGAAATAGATGAAAGAAGTCGACTTGTCCAATCCCGACGTCGTCCGCTACGTCGTCAAACGCTTTGGCCTGCGCATGAATAAGAAGCTGGGCCAGAATTTCCTCATCCGTCACGCCGTCGTCGACGACATTGCCGACGCTGCCGAAATCGGGGAGGGCGATCCGGTCCTGGAAATCGGGCCGGGCATCGGCACCCTGACCCAGGCCCTGGCCGAAACGGGCGCAGCCGTCACGGCCGTCGAACTGGACGACCATCTGCTGCCCGTCCTCGACAAGACCTTGGAACACTATGACAACGTGCGCGTTGTCCACGGCGACATCCTGCGCATCGACATCGAAGAAGTCATGAATCACCAGCCCTTCACGGTCTGTGCCAATCTGCCCTACTATATCACGACGCCGATCATCATGAAGCTCCTGGAACAGAAGCTGCCCATCAAGCGCATCGTCGTCATGGTCCAGAAGGAAGTGGCTGAACGCATGGTAGCCGAACCGGGCCATAAGATTTACGGTGCCCTGTCCGTGTCGGTCCAGTACTATACACAGCCGCAGATGCTCTTTGAAATCTCGCCGAAATGCTTCATGCCGGCACCGGAAGTCACGTCGGCCGTCGTCGCCATGGACGTCCGCCAGCAGCCGCCTGTCGATTTGATCGACGAAAAGCGCTTCTTCCAGGTCGTCAAAGCGGCTTTCCAGCAGCGCCGCAAGACCTTTTCCAACGCCTTGAAAAATACGGGCATGAGCAAGGAACAAATCGCCCAGGTCCTGGAAAAAACAGGCATCGATGGCAAACGCCGCGGGGAAACCCTGTCCCTCCAGGAATTCGCCGACGTCGCCAATGCCTGGAGCAAGATTATTCGTGGCTAGTGGCTCGTGGCTAGCCACTAACAACTAACAACTAACAACTAAAAAGGACCTGCCGCATTGCGGCAGGTCCTTTTTCTCAATCCTTGAAGTAAGGCTTGAATACGGAGCGATTCGGTTCTTTATGTTGTTTGTTTTCACGGCGCTGGTTGTTGTTGCGGAAGCTGCCGCGATTGTTGTTGTCGCGGTTCTTCGGGGCAAAGTGGCGGCGTCGTTCGCCGCGGCGTTCGTTGTTGTCTTCGCCGTCGTTGTTGCGGCTGCGGCGGTCTCCACGGCGGTCGTTGCGGTTGTAGCGGCGGTTATTGCGGTCGCCGCGATTATTGCGGTTGCGGTGGACGCGGAGCGGCGCTTCTTCAGTGATCTTGACCGGTGTCGTGTCCGGTTCTTTGGTCAAGAGCTTGATGGCAGCGGCTACCAGGGCGGCCGAGTCGTAGTTGGACAGGAGTTCCTCGGCATTTTCTTTGTACGTCCCGAAATTGCCTTCTTCTGTCGTTGTGATCAGGCTGCGGATGGCGGCCTGCTGGGCTCCTTCCAGGGCTTCCGAGAAGGTCGGGGCCTTGCGGCGGGTGATGCGGCGCTTGATGAGGCGTTCGATGGTCCGCAGGTGTTCCATTTCGCGGGGGATGACGAAGGTCGTCGCTTCACCGCTCTGACCGGCACGGCCGGTACGGCCGACGCGGTGGACGTAGCTTTCCGGGTCCTGGGGCAGGTCGTAGTTGAAGACGTGGGTAACGCCGCTGATATCGAGGCCGCGGGCGGCGACGTCGGTAGCGACGAGGATGTCGATGGTCTTTTCACGGAACTGGCGGATGACCGCATCGCGCTTGGCCTGGGTCAAATCGCCGTGGATGCCTTCGGCGGAATAACCGCGCTTCTTGAGGGCTTCCGACACTTCGTCGACGCGGCGTTTGGTGCGGACGAAGATGATGGCCAGGTCCGGTTCCTGCAGGTCCAGGAGACGGCAGAGGATGTCGAATTTCTGGCGGTCCGGCACTTCGATGTAGGACTGTTCGATGAGGTCCATCGTGACTTCTTTGGCCTTCATGCGGATGATGAGCGGGTCGTGCAGGAACGTTTCTGCCAGCTGCTGGATCGGCTTGGGCATGGTAGCCGAGAAGAGCAGGGTCTGGCGCGTATTCGGCGTAGCGGCCATGATGAGGTTGATGTCATCGATGAAGCCCATGTCCAGCATTTCGTCGGCTTCGTCGAGGACGATGGTCGTAATGTGGCTCAAATCGATGGTGCCGCGTTTCATGTGGTCGATGAGGCGGCCCGGCGTGGCGACGATGATCTGCGGGCATTTGCGCAGGCGGCGCAGCTGGCGTTCCATATCCTGGCCGCCGTAGATCGGCAGGGCCTGGATGTTGGTGAACTGGGCCAGGTGGTTCAGTTCTTCGGCAACCTGCATGGCCAGTTCACGCGTCGGCGACAGGACGACGGTCTGGATATCCTTGGACGGTTCGGCTTTCAGGATTTTTTCCAGGACCGGAATGCCGTAGGCTGCGGTCTTACCCGTACCGGTCTGGGCCTGGCCGATCATGTCGCTGCCGCTCATGGCGACGGGAATCGATTCAGCCTGAATCGGTGTCGGTTCTTCAAAGCCCATTTCGTTCAGGGCACGGATAATGACTTCGCTAATATTCAAATTTTGGAATTTTTCTAACATGTACTTCCTCCTTGTTGTGTAACTTGTTTATTATAGCATTAATAAGGGAAAAAAGATAGGGGAGAGGCGACGCATCCTGCAAAGAATCGTTGCATGTAAAGATAAACGTTAAACCCATCTTCACGGCATTTTATTAAATAAAGTATCACGTTTAAGCTAAAAATATTCGGAAAAGTTCTGGGAAAAGCCTTGCAAATTACAAAAGGGTATGATAACATACAAAGCGTCAACAGACAAACAATCCAAAATAAAAAATGCGTTGAAGAGAACTAGTAAGTTCCGGAATGTTTCCAGAGAGCTGCCGGATGGTGTGAGGCAGCAGCGGCACGGAACAGAACTCATCTCTAAGCAGCTCGCTGAAACGAAAGGAGTAGGTGGAGCCGGGGCCTGGCCGTTAACAGACAGGAGGGTATCGACGTATGTCCGTACCTGTTGAGAGCCTATCTTCGGATAGGAATTAGAGTGGTAACGCGTAAGTATAATCTTTCGTCTCTTTTCGAGATGAAAGATTTTTTTTATTTTGATTGTGTAATGATTTATTTTAAATTTATTTCATGATCATAGGAGAGATGCAGTATGAAAAACGTAGAACATTACAGAAAAGGTTACTTTATGCCCCCTGTTGTCGATATGTCCTGGACAAAGAAAGAATATCCCGATAAAGCGCCCATTTGGTGCAGCGTCGATTTACGCGATGGCAACCAGGCCCTCATCATTCCTATGAGCCTTCAAGAAAAGATTGAATTCTATAAAGTCTTGGTCGCCATGGGCTTCAAGGAAATCGAAGTCGGCTTCCCGGCTGCGTCGGAAACGGAATTTGAATTTCTGCGCTACTTAGTCGATCACGACATGATTCCCGATGACGTCACCGTCCAGGTCCTGACCCAGGCCCGGGAACACATCATCCGCAAGACTTTCGATGCACTGAAAGGCGTCAAGAACGCCATCGTCCACGTCTATAATTCCACGTCCTTCGCCCAGCGCCAGCAGGTCTTCCGCAAATCGAAGGAAGAAATCAAACAGATTGCTGTAGACGGTGCGAAATTGTTACAGCGCCTGACCGACGAAGCCGGTGCTAACTTCCGCTTTGAATATTCGCCGGAAAGCTTCACCGGCACGGAACCGGAATACGCGCTGGAAGTCTGCAACGCCGTCCTCGATGTCTGGAAACCGACGGCTGACCGCAAGGCCATCATCAACCTGCCGTCGACGGTCCAGATGTCCATGCCTCATGTCTTCGCTTCGCAGATCGCCTATATGTCGCAGAATCTGAAATACCGCGACAATGTCATCTTATCGGTCCATCCTCATAATGACCGCGGCACAGGCGTTGCCGATGCTGAAATGGCTATGCTCGCCGGTGCCGACCGCGTTGAAGGGACACTGTTCGGCAATGGCGAACGGACGGGCAATGCCGACATCGTCACGATTGGCATGAACATGTATGCCTTAGGCGTCGATCCGGGCCTGGATTTCTCGAACATGCCTAAACTGGTGGAAACGTATGAACGAGTGACCCGCATGCATGTCCATCCGCGTCAGCCTTATTCTGGCCAGCTGGTCTTCGCCGCTTTCTCCGGTTCTCATCAGGACGCCATCGCCAAGGGCATGCACTTCCGCAAGGAAAACAACGAACAGTACTGGACCTGCCCGTACCTGTACATCGACCCGCATGATGTGGGCCGCACGTACGATGCCGACGTCATCCGCATCAACAGCCAGTCCGGCAAGGGCGGCGTAGGTTTCGTCATGGAACAGAACTACGGCATCGACATGCCGAAGAAGATGCGCGAAGACTTCAGCTACTTCGTCAAGGAAGTGTCGGACCACAAGCATCAGGAACTGAAACCGGCTGAAATCTACGATGTCTTCCAGAAGAATTACCTCAATGCCGATACGCCGCTGAAAGTCGAAGACTTCTCGCTCAAGAAGAAAGGCGACAAATGGGTCGGCAAAGTCCTGGTCCGCGCCAACGACGAAGAAGTCGTCCTCGAAGGGGCCGGCAATGGCCAGCTGAATGCCGTCAGCAACGCTGTTTGCAAGGCTTATGGCATTGAATTCAGCAACCTCGTCTACAGCGAACACGATTTAGACCGCGATTCCGATTCCCGCGGCATCGCTTACTTCGGCCTGACCGATAAAAACGGCCACACGACCTGGGGCGCCGGTGTCGATACGGATACCATTACGGCTTCCATCTTCGCCTTCATGACCGCTATCAACCGCATGGACGGCATGGCCCAGCGCGTCAAGTTCCGGGCCCTCAAATCCACGCCGGATACGATTACGGCTTTCAAAGCCACGTCGGGCCAGCATTAAGGTATGATGTTTGATGTGAGGGAAGTGTAATTGAAAGCCACTCACATCGAACTCAAGCATGATAGAAACTTATCTGTATTGGATTTTAGTGAAATAATAAGGAGTGTATATACATATGGGTATGACGATGACGCAGAAAATCCTGGCAAAACATGCCGGCGTCGACTCGGTGAAACCGGGTGATTTAATTACTTGTAATCTCGATATGGTCCTGGCCAATGATATTACGGCCCCTCCGGCCATTGCCCAGTTCAACAAGATCGGCAAGCCCGTCTTCGATAAGACCAAGATTTCTTTGATCCCGGACCACTTCACGCCGAACAAGGACATCAAGTCCGCCGGTTTGGCCAAAATCGTCCGCGACTTCGCCAAGGAACACGGCATTACGCATTATTTTGAAGTCGGCCGTGTCGGCATCGAACACGTCCTCTTGCCGGAACAGGGTATCGTCGCTCCCGGTATGTTGACTATCGGCGCTGATTCCCATACCTGTACGTATGGCGCCCTGGGCGGATTCTCCACCGGCGTCGGCTCGACGGACTTAGGCGTCGCCATGGCTACAGGCAAGGCCTGGTTCAAAGTCCCCGATGCCATCAATGTCCATCTGACGGGCTCCAAACCCGATGACATTACGGGCAAAGACGTCATGCTGACCCTTATCGGCATGATCGGCGTCGACGGCGCTCTCTACCAGTCCCTGGAATTCACGGGCGAAGGCGTCGCTGCCTTGGATATGACCGACCGCTTCACTATTGCCAACATGGCTATCGAAGCCGGTGCCAAGAACGGCATCTTCCCTGTCGATGAACAGACCATAGCTTATGAAAAGGGCCGCGTCCCCGATGGCTACGACATCGTCACAGCCGACGCCGATGCCCATTACAGCCGGACTGTAGAAATCAACTTGTCCGAATTGAAGCCCGTCGTCGCCTTCCCGCATCTGCCGGAAAACACCAAGGTCATCGGCACCTTCGGCGACATCAAGATCGACCAGGTCGTCATCGGCTCCTGTACCAATGGCCGTCTGGAAGATTTGAAGATCGCTGCAGATATCTTGAAAGGCCACAAAGTCCATCCTGACGTGCGCTGCATCGTCATCCCCGGCAGCCAGCACGTCTATATGGAAGCCATGAAGGCTGGCTACATTGAAACCTTCATCACCGCCGGCTGTGCCGTTTCGACGCCGACGTGCGGTCCCTGCCTGGGCGGCTACATGGGCATCATGACGGCTGGCGAAAAATGTGTCTCCACGACGAACCGCAACTTCCGCGGCCGCATGGGTCACGTCGACAGCGAAGTCTACCTGGCTGGCCCGCAGGTCGCTGCAGCCAGTGCGATTCTCGGCAAGATTGCCGCACCGAAGGAGGTCCGTTAATCATGACATTAGAAGGAAAAGTATGGCGCTACGGCGACAATATCGATACAGACGTAATCATCCCGGCTCGTTATTTGAACAGCTTCGACCCGAAGGAATTGGCCACGCACTGCATGGTAGACATTGATGAAACCTTTGCCGGCAACGTAAAGGCAGGGGACATCATGGTCGGCGGCCATAACTTTGGCTGCGGCTCGTCCCGTGAACACGCACCGATTGCCATCAAGGCATCGGGGATCCCCGTCGTCATTGCGGCCAGCTTCGCCCGCATTTTCTACCGCAATGCCATCAATGTCGGTCTGCCGGCCCTGGAAATCGGCGATGACGTCGAAAAAATCAAAGCCGGCGACATTCTCTCCATCGACCTCGATACGGGGAAAATCGTCGACAAGACGACAGGCGATACCTTCCAGGCACCGCCCCTGCCGGGCTTCATCCAGGACATCGCCAAAGCCGGCGGCTTGATCAATTACGTAAAGGAGTCTAAGTAACATGGCTAAACATATCGTCGTCATCCCCGGCGACGGAATCGGGGAAGAAATCACGGCAGGTGCCGTCAAAGTCTTACAGAAAATCGATGAAGTCTGCCATATCGGTCTGACTTTTGAAAAGAAACCGGCCGGCGGCACGGCCTATGACCTCTGCGGTTCGCCCTTGCCGGAAGATACCATCGAAGCGGCCAAGAAAGCCGACGCCATCCTCTTCGGCGCCGTCGGCGGCGACAAGTGGGACAACGTCGACCCGAAACTGCGCCCGGAACAGGCCGTCCTGGGCCTGCGCAAGGCTTTGGGGCTCTACGTCAACCTGCGCCCGGTCAAGGTACCGGAAGTCCTGGCTGAATACTCGCCGCTCAAACCGGACATCGTCACCGGCACAGACGTCCTCATCGTCCGCGAACTCGTCGGCGGCATCTATTTCGGCGACCGCTGCGAATCGGAAATCCACAATGGCGTCGAACGCGCGTGGGACCTGGAAAACTACAGCGTCCCGGAAGTACAGCGCATCAGCAAGTTTGCCATGAAGGCTGCCCAGAAGCGCCGTCACAAGGTCACGTCCGTCGACAAGGCCAATGTCCTGGCTACGTCCCGCCTGTGGCGCCGCACGGTCATCGACGTTGCCAAAGATTATCCTGACGTCGCTTTGAATCATTTCTATGTCGACAACTGCGCCATGCAGCTGGCCCTCAATCCGAAGCAGTTCGACGTCATCGTCACGAGCAACCTCTTCGGCGATATCCTCAGCGACGAAGCGGCTGTCCTCGGTGGTTCCATCGGCATGATGCCGTCGGCTTCCATCGGCGAAATGACCAGCCTCTACGAACCGATTCACGGCTCGGCACCGGACATTGCCGGCCAGGGCATTGCCAATCCCTGCGCCACCATCCTTTCGGCGGCCATGCTCCTGCGCTACTCCCTGGATGAAGACGAAGCGGCCGACAAGATTGAAAAAGCCGTCGACGCCGCCTTGGCTGCCGGCTGGCGCACGCCGGACCTCTATAAAGAAGGCTTCAAGAAAGCCGATACCCAGACCATGACCGATGTCATCATCAGTTACATCCAATAAATAAATCTTAGTTATCTCACAGACTTTCTGCCTTAGCTCCGGCTAAGGTGGAAGGTCTTCTTTTTTTGAAAATATTTCTTTACTCAATGTATATATAATTACTATCACATGGAGCCCTTAACGCAAGATAAGGACTATAAAAATAAAAATAATGGCCTTAAAATCCCACATTTTATGAAATGATATGCTATATTTTCGCCATTTATGTGATATAATAAAACTACACTCCTTTCGTATGGAAATAATTAATTTTTATAAGTTATGGTATAAATATGCAATGCAAATTGAGAAAAACAATAGCCCTGTACTGTATGAGGTAGTTCCGTCTGGTCAAGAGCCATAATTGTACATTATTATTCTATATTTGCTACTCACGAGGTAACTATGAACGACGATAACATTTTTCGGAGCGGCTTGAACCGAAATTTAAAAATTTCCATTATCGCTCCGACGACAGCCTGGTATGACCAGGTGCAGCCTATGCTTCAATCGACGAAGCAAATCGACCCGGACCAGGTCCTGGTTCTGGATGGAAGTACGGCAGAACCGCGCAAGCGGGTACAGGAAGCCCTTCGTTTTGGCAGCGATGCCCTCATTGCCTGGGAGCCGCTGGCCTCGGAAATCGCAGCCGTCTATCCCCAGCTGAGGGTCTTTCCTGTCCAGCCCAGCATCCTCGATTTGCTCAACAGCATACGTCAGGCGCCAAAAGATGCCAAACTGGGCGTCATCATCCCTTTTTCGCTGCGCGACTATTATGCAGACCTCATCGTGCAGTTCAACAGCCGGGCTATTTCTTTTTATGGCATTGCGCCTGACCAGGACGAGAAGGTCTTGCAGCATATCGTCTGCCAGGCTGCAGGCGAAGGCGTGCAGGCCTTGGTCGGGACGGAGGCCATCGAAAACGCGGCTGCCGGCCAGAACCTGACCTGGATTCCCCTCCATCCCGGCTGGGGAGGACTGGTGCGGGCTTTTTTCCAGGCGCTGTGGAGCGTCCATCGCCATCCCCAGGGAAAGGCGCGGCCCGCTGCCAGTGCTTCCGGCGTGACGGCGCACTACCGGCTCCATCACATCATCGGCGCTTCTCCTGTCATGACGACCGTAAAACAGCTGGCCCGGACGTACGCCGTGACGGATTCGACGGTCCTCATTACCGGCGAGTCGGGGACGGGCAAGGAAATGCTGGCTCAGGCCATCCACAATTTGAGCCATCGCCAGGATAAGCCCTTCGTCGCCATCAACTGCGGGTCCATTACGGAAAGCCTCTTGGAAAGTGAATTGTTCGGCTATACCGGCGGGACTTTCACCGGAGCCCGCCGGGACGGCAAGAAAGGCCTCTTTGAAGCGGCCAATGGCGGTACGCTCTTCCTGGATGAAGTCGGTGACATGCCTTATACGCTGCAGAACCGGCTGCTGCGGGTCCTGCAGGAAAAGTACATCCGCCGCATTGGCGGTCACAGCGGGATTCCCGTCGATGTGCGCATCCTGGCGGCGACCAATAAGGACCTGGAACAGGCTGTGAAAGACGGCCATTTCCGCCTCGATTTGTATTACCGCCTGGCCGTGCTGCCCATACGGATCCCGCCGCTGCGGGAACGGCGGGAGGATATTGCCGATATTTCCCGGTCCCTGCTCTATCATTTCGATAAGCATTATGAGCGCCATCACTCGTTCCAGGATGCCGTGCTGGACTATTTCCAGGACCTTCCCTGGCCGGGCAATGTCCGCCAGCTGTCCAATGTCATCGAACGGCTGGTCCTCATTGTGACAAATGAAGAGATTTCCCTGGCCGATGTCCAGCCCCTGCTGCCGCCGTCGCTGACGGCAGGGGACGTGAAGCACAGGGACCTGAATATCCGGGATATGACCTACGACCTCATCGAGAAACTAGGGGATGACGGAAAGAGCGTTGCTGAAATCGCCAAAGAACTGGGCATCAGCCGCTCTACCGTCTATCGGCTCAAACAGAAGCGGAAACAGGATTGAGTATTAAGTTTGTAGTTTTTAGCGAAAGCCTTTAAATTTAAAACCGTCCGCTAACGGCTAACAGCTAGCCGTTGACTGCTGAAAAAGGGGCTGTCGCACGAAGGCTTCTACCATCATGCGCGGCCCCGTTTACTTTATAGTTTGTAGCACAGAGTTTGTAGTTTGCAGAGAAAACCTTTAAATTTAAACCCCTCCGCTAACAACTAACAACTAGCCACTAACAACTTTAAAGGGCTTGTCGTCGTGCGACAAGCCCTTTTTTCATTCCTAAAATACGACAGGTTGTCGCGGAAATTGTTTCGTTTTGAAACGCCTGACTGGCATTGACAATAGGCATTTGGGGAAAAGATGGGATAGTACGGCCCTTTGTCGGCCGACCTCGTTTTGGCACGTGAATTTCATGTAAGCTAATGAACGATTCACTACGGAAGGGGGTGACCTACTATCGCACAGACAGGTGTATGTTTTCGTATTGACACAGAGCTGAAGAAAGATTTTGAACAGTTTTGTTCTTCTGTAGGCTTGAGTATGTCCACGGCGGTCATGTTGTTCATCAAGACGACCGTCCGGGAACAGCGGATTCCTTTTGAAATCGCCACCGCTCCGAAAGCCAAAGACTACGAAGTGAAGAAATAAGGAAAAAAGGGGCTGTCTTAATGTGACAGCTCCTTTTTTATGTACATTATATAGTATATAAAGGGGTCGCATCTTGAAAGGTCGCGGCGAATAGTGTATGATGAGAAATAGTTTAAGTACATTTTCAGATTTCGTGTACAGCGAGAGGCAGGATGGAGATAGATGTTAGAATTTCCGATTAAACGCACAATCATCATTGATGATACTAAAAAGAAGAAACGAGGCCGCAAGAAAAAAGGCGACGGCGAGAAGACCGTCATTCATGGCACGGTCAATCTGCCCAAGAAGGAACCGCTGAAGAAGCTGGATCCGCTCCCGAAGAACGCCAAGAATCTGGTTATCGTCGAATCGCCGGCCAAGGCCAAGACCATCGAACGCTTCCTGGGCAGCGGCTACAAGGTCATGGCCAGCCGCGGCCACCTGCGGGATCTGCCGCGCAACCAGTTCGGCGTCAATATCGAAGAAGGCTTCGTGCCGACGTATACCAACATGTGGGATAAGCGCAAACTCATTGAAGACTTGCAGAATGAATACATCCGATCGAAACAAGTCTATCTGGCAACTGACCCGGACCGCGAAGGGGAGGCCATTTCCTGGCATCTGGCCCATTTGCTGGAAATCGACCCGCACGACAAATGCCGCATCATGTTCCACGAAATTACCAAGAAAGCCATCCTTGAGGCCATCAAGGACCCGGAACCCATCGACCTCAAGAAAGTCGACGCCCAGCAGGCCCGCCGCGTCCTGGACCGCATCGTTGGCTATAAACTGAGCCCTCTTCTGTGGAAGAAAGTCTGCAAGGGCCTCAGCGCCGGCCGCGTCCAGTCCGTCGCCGTCCGCCTCATCTGTGAACGGGAAGAAGCCATCAAGGCTTTCGTGCCGGAAGAATACTGGACCGTCAGTGGAACCTATAAGACCGAAGACGGCCTGACCCTGCCGACAGAACTGACCAAGATCGACGGCAAGAAGGCCGAAATCCCGACGCAGGAAGCGGCCGAAGCCATCGCCCACGACCTGACCTGGGAAAGCCGCGGCGAAGACCACGACCCGGATATGATTGTGAAGGTCGAAAAGCGCAAGCGCAAACGCCAGCCCCAACCGCCGTTCACGACGTCGACGATGCAGCAGGAATGTGTCAGCAAGCTCAACTTCGGCGCCAAGAAGACGATGATGCTGGCCCAGCAGCTCTATGAAGGCCTCGATATGGGGGACCAGGGCCACGTCGGCCTCATTACCTACATGCGTACGGACTCGGTCCGCATCAACGATGATATGGTCCAGGCCGCGCGGGAGTTCATTACGTCGAACTACGGCGAAGAATACATCCCCGACAAGCCCCGCGTCTACAAGACGAAACAGACCAGTCAGGATGCCCACGAAGCCATCCGTCCGACGTCGCTGGAACTGACGCCGTACAAGGTGTCGGAATTCCTGTCCCGTGATCAGCTGCGCCTGTATACGCTCATTTGGAACCGCTTCCTGGCCAGCCAGATGGAATCGGTCGAAACGGAACACATGGCCATCATCATCGACAGCGGCCGCTACGAACTGCGGGCTGCGGGCTACAAAGTCCTGTTCAAGGGTTTTACAGAACTCTACGAAGACGCCAAGAAGGACAAGACCCTGGCCGAGCTGCCCCATATTTCGGCCCATACCGTCGTCCACAACCAGGCCGTCACGCCGCAGCAGCATTTCACCCAGCCGCCGGCACGCTATACCGAAGCCAGCCTGATCAAGACGCTGGAAGAAAAGGGCATCGGCCGGCCGAGTACGTATGCGCCCATCATGGATACCATCCAGAACCGCAATTACGTCGAAAAGAAGGATAAACAGTTCGTCCCGACAGAACTGGGCGTCATCATCGTCGATTTGCTGAAGAAATATTTCGCCCAGATCATCAACGTCGGCTTCACGGCCCACATGGAAGAAGAGCTGGACGCCATCGAACAGGGCAAGGACACGTACCGCCACGTCCTCCAGGAATTCTATGACGTCTTCAAGCCGGAAATGGACGAAGCTGAAGAAAAGATGGAAAAAGTCACCATTTCCGGCCAGGATTCGGGTCAGGTCTGCGAGCTCTGCGGCGCGCCGATGGTCTATAAATTCGGCCGCTTCGGCAAATTCCTGGCCTGCTCCAATTTCCCGGAATGCCGCAATACCAAGGCCATCGTCGAAGACCTGGGGATTACCTGTCCCAAATGTGGCAAGGGGACGCTCATCAAGCGCAAGTCCAAGCGGGGCCGCGTCTTTTACGGCTGCAGCCAGTATCCGGAATGTGACTTCGTCCTCTGGAACCAGCCTGTCGACAAGAAGTGTCCCCTTTGTGGCAGCATCATGATTGTCAAACATTATAAAAAAGGACCCGATAAGATTTTCTGCAGCAATGCAGAGTGTGAAAACCATAAAAAAGGTGAGGTAGTGCATGAAGAATAGTGTCTTAATCATCGGAGCCGGCCTGGCCGGATCGGAAGCTGCCTGGCAGCTCGTCCGCCGCGGCATCCCGGTAGAACTCGTAGAAATGCGGCCGGTCAAATCGTCGCCGGCTCACCACACGGAATATTTCGCAGAACTAGTCTGCAGCAATTCCCTGCGGGCAGCGAATATTGAAAACGCCGTCGGCCTCTTGAAGGAAGAAATGCGCCGTCTCGGCTCGCTCATCATGAATGCCGCCGATACGCACCGCGTCCCGGCTGGCGGGGCCCTGGCCGTCGACCGCGTCCCCTTCAGCCAGTACGTGACGGAAAAACTAAAGGATCATCCCCTGGTCACCATCCGCCACGAAGAAGTGACGGAATTGCCGGACGACCAGATCTGCATCGTCGCCAGCGGCCCCCTGACCAGTGACGCCCTGGCCGATACCATCCGCCGCCTGACCGGGGAGGATTACTTCCATTTCCACGACGCCGCCGCGCCTATCGTCGCCGTCGACTCCTTGGATATGGCTAAAGTCTACCGCGCCGCCCGCTACGGCAAGGGTGGGGCAGACTATCTCAACTGCCCTTTCAGCAAAGAAGAATACGAAGCTTTCTGGCAGGCCCTGACGACGGCTGAATGTGCCGAACTCCACGACTTTGAAAAAGACGACAGCGTCTTTGAAGGCTGCATGCCCATCGAAGTCATGGCCAGCCGCGGCATCGATACCATGCGCTACGGCCCCATGAAGCCTGTCGGCCTGGAACTGCCCGGTACAGGCGAACTGCCCTATGCCGTCGTCCAGCTCCGTCAGGATAACGGCAGCGCCACGCTGTACAATATCGTCGGTTTCCAGACCCATCTCAAGTTCCCCGAACAGAAGCGGGTCTTTTCCATGATTCCCGGCCTGGAACACGCCGAATTCGTCCGCTATGGCGTCATGCACCGCAATTCCTATATCAATTCGCCGGAACTGCTCCTGCCGACGCTGCAGCTGCGCAAACAGCCGAACCTACTCTTTGCCGGCCAGCTGACCGGCGTCGAAGGCTATCTGGAATCGGCTGCCATGGGCCTGTTGGCCGGTGTCAATGCGGCCCGCCTCCTGCAAGGGGAAGCCGGCCTGACCTTTTCCCGGCGCACGGCCATGGGCGGCCTGAGCCAATATATTTCCAGCGGCCCGAATGACCATTTCCAGCCGATGAACATCAACTTCGGCCTCATGGAACCGCTGGGCATCAAGAAACGCATGAAGAAAAAAGAAAAGAACGCCCTGCTGGCACAGCGGGCACTCGATGAAATTGAACAAATGAAAGGGGATTACCCATGTCTGAATTAATGTCTACAGAATTCCACGCTACTACGATCTGCGCTGTCCAGCGCGACGGCAAGACGGCCATCGCCGGCGACGGTCAGGTCACGATGGGCAATGCCGTCATCATGAAAGGGACGGCCCAGAAAGTCCGCCGCCTCTATCACGGCAAGATCATCAGCGGCTTTGCCGGCTCCGTCGCCGATGCGTTCACCTTATTCGACCACTTTGAAGAAAAATTGAACGAACACAATGGCAACCTCGTCCGCAGTGCCGTCGAACTGGCCAAGGACTGGCGGTCCGACAAGATCCTCCATAAATTGGAAGCCCTGCTCCTGGTCGCTGACAGCCAGCGCATCCTGCTCATTTCCGGCAACGGCGAAGTCATCGAACCGGACGACGGTGTCCTGGCCATCGGTTCCGGCGGCAACTATGCCCTGGCTTCGGCACGGGCCCTCATGCAGAACACGGACTTGTCGGCCCGGGAAATCGCTGAAAAATCCCTACATATTGCAGCCGATATCTGCGTCTACACCAACCACAACGTCATTGTCGAAGAAATTTAAGAAAGAGGTATTTTCATGGAAAAAACAGAATTGACGCCAAAACAGATCGTGGCGGAATTGAATAAATACATCGTCGGCCAGGGGGAAGCCAAGAAATCCGTCTCCATCGCTCTGCGCAACCGCTGGCGCCGCAAACGCCTGAGTGAAGACATGCAGGATGAAATCATCCCCAAGAATATCCTGCTCATCGGGCCGACTGGCGTCGGCAAGACGGAAATTGCCCGCCGCCTGGCCAAGCTCGTCGGCGCGCCGTTCATCAAAGTCGAAGCGACGAAATACACCGAAGTCGGTTATGTCGGCCGCGACGTCGAACAGATGATCCGCGACCTCGTGGCCAATGCCATCCGCATGGTCCAGGAACAGGAAAGCCAACGCTATGAAGAAAAGGCCGAAGAAGAAGCCAACAAGCGCATCCTCCGGGTCTTCTGGCCGAAGAAGTCCATCAAGGAAAAAGTCAAGAACCCGATGGACGTCTTCTTCAGCAGCGATGATGACGACGATGAAATGCCGGAAGAACCGAAGCAGCTGGAAGAGCCGAAGTCCGACCGCCGGCAGAAGATGTTTGAAGACATTTGCGCCCATAAGATGGACGACCGGGAAATCGAAGTCGAAGTGGCTGAACAGAACCAGGGCTTCCAGGGGATCCTGACGGGCAATTCGACGGAAGAACTGACCAACAATTTCCAGGAAATGCTGGGCAGCATCATGCCGAAAAAGAAGAAGAAAAAGAAGATGACCGTCGCCAAGGCCCGGGAAATCTTCAAGGAAGAAGAATTGGAAAAATGCCTGGATATGGACATCATCGTCGACAAAGCCATCGAAGCGACGGAAGAATCGGGCATCGTCTTCATCGACGAATTTGATAAGATCGCCGAAAAGGGCCGTTCCAACGGGCCCGACGTCTCCCGCGAAGGCGTACAGCGCGACATCCTGCCCATCGTCGAAGGGGCTACGGTCAACACCAAGTACGGCCCGGTCAAGACAGACCACATCCTCTTCATCGCTGCCGGTGCCTTCCATGTATCCAAGCCGAGCGACCTCATTCCGGAACTGCAGGGCCGCTTCCCGATCCGCGTCGAACTCCAGTCCCTGACGGTTGACGATTTCCGCCGCATCTTGACCGAACCGAACCAGTCCTTGGTCAAACAGTATAAAGCCCTCCTGGAAACGGATGGCGTCACCCTGGAATTCACTGACGACGGCATCGACGCCATTGCCGAATATGCATACCGCGTCAACTTGGAAACGGAAAACATCGGCGCCCGCCGGCTGCACACGATTTTGGAAAAAATCCTCGAAGATGTGGCCTATGAAGCACCGGATATCGACGAAAAGCACATCGTCGTCAATAAAGAATTCGTCTCAGGCAAGCTGAACGACGTCGTCCAGAACGTCGACTTGAGCCATTATATTTTATAAAACGGGGGAAATATGAACCGACCTTATGCGAAATTAACGATTACCAAGAAGGGGGAACGGGCTGCCCGCAGCGGCCACCCCTGGGTATATGGCGAAGAAGTGACCCATGTCGAAGGCACGTACCAGACAGGGGACATCGTCGACGTCTACAGCGACAAAGACCGCTATCTCGGCACGGGCTTTGCCAATGACATTTCTAAGATACGCGTGCGCATCGTGTCGCGCAATGCCAACGACCGCTTCGACGAAGCTTTCTGGCAGCGCCGGGTCAAATATGCCCTGGACTACCGCAAGACGGTCATGGGCGATAAAGACTTCGCCTGCTGCCGCCTCATCTTCGGCGACGCCGACGACATGCCGGGCCTGACCGTAGACCGCTATAACGACGTCCTCGTCGCCCAGACCCTGTGCTACGGCATGGACCAGGTCAAACCGGTCATCTTCAAGGCTCTCGTCGACGAACTGGCTGCCATGGGCGTCACCATCCGCGGCATTTATGAACGGAACGACGTCAAAGTCCGCGAACTGGACGGCATGGAAGAGTATAAAGGCTGGTATCAGGCCGACTTCCTGCCCCAGCCGGGCAGCGTCTTGACGACCATCGACGAAAACGGCATCCTCTACGATGTCGATGTGGAAAATGGCCAGAAGACGGGATTCTTCCTGGACCAGAAATACAACCGCCTGGCTGTTGCCAAAATCGCTGCCGGCAAGCACGTCCTGGACTGCTTCACCCATACCGGAGCCTTTGCCCTCAATGCGGCCAAGGGCGGGGCAGCCAGCGTCACAGCCGTCGACATTTCCCAGGAAGCCGTCGACATGACCAACGAAAATATCCGCCGCAACGGCCTGGAAGACATCGTCACGGCCAAGCAGGCCAACGTCTTCGACCTCTTGACCGACCTGGCCGACCACAAGTGCCATGACTATGATTTCATCATCCTCGACCCGCCGGCCTTCACCAAATCGGGCCATACCGTCCACAACGCCATCCGGGGCTACAAGGAAATCAACTTGAAAGCCATGAAACTCCTGCCCCGCGGCGGTTACCTCGCGACCTGTTCGTGCTCCCATTTCATGCGTGACGACCTGTTCCGCCGGATGCTCCACGACGCCGCCAAAGACGCCGGCGTCCGCCTCCGCCAGATCGAAGGGCGCCAGCAGTCGCCGGACCATCCCATCCTCTGGAACGTCCCGGAGACGAATTACCTGAAGTTCTACCTGTTTCAGGTCGTGTGAGATTGGTGGCTCGTGGCTAGTGCTTCGTGGCTCGTGGTTAGTAACTCGCTGGTTATCCTCATCGTATGTGTAGTCCCTTTCTCACAGAGAAAACCTTTAAATTTAAAACTATCTGCTAACCACTAACAACTTTAAAGGGCTTGTCGTCGTGCGACAAGCCCTTTTTTATTCTGCGAAATGCGTATGTTTTACCCGCCAGGCGGTCATCTTGTTGAACAGCCAGAAGCCGTAGATGCCCAGCGTGATGATAGTGAAGAACCACCATTTGATGTAGCTGCCGAAGAGCTGCAGACCTGTTCCATCAAAAGTGAGACGCTGACCGTCGATGATCGTATTGCGGCAGATCCAGCGGCGGAACATGACTTCGCCCCAAGGATAGGCGATGCCGAACGTACAAATCGTAAGGATGACTAAGATGAGGCCATAGCCGATAAATCCGAGTACAGACCCTTCAAATTTCGATTCCCTTTGTAATAACATAACAATCCTCCTTTATGATATATATAGAAATATGATACCATATTTTTTGTTTGACCAATAGGAGGGAAGCATGGTAGAATAAAAAGGTACTTGCGAGTGTGGCGGAATGGCAGACGCACCAGACTTAGGATCTGGCGCCTCACGGCGTGAGGGTTCAAGTCCCTCCACTCGCACCAATGGGACAACCATCACATTGAATGATGGTTGTCCTTTTTTATTGACCCCATAATATCTGGTGTGTTTGACCCCTTTTTGACCCCACGACGGGGCAAAGTTAAACGAGGTCGATTAATTTATCAACGACTTCCTCTTCAATATCTGGCAAAACGTGACTGTATGTGTCCATAGTCTGCTGGAAGGAAGAGTGGCCCAGGCGGACCTGGACAACTTTGAAATGAACGCCCGCTTTGAGAAGTAGTGTGGCATGAGTGTGTCGCAACATATGAAAGGTCAGGTGGAAGTCTGCCAGCTTTCCATATTTATTGGCCGTATGACTGATATATTTCGGATCGTACGGACGTCCATCGCGTCGGCAGAACAATAACCCGTTATCTTCATAGTCTGATGCGGTCATCCTGTTTTTGAGTGTCCACATAATTTGTCGCCGCAAAACAGCCAGCGTCTTGGCATCAACGGAAATGGTACGCCGGGAAGCGGCGTTTTTTTGTTGTCGGCGATATAACCGGATTTCTGCCAACGAGAATGACCGTTTGATTGACAGAAATGGTTGATGCCTTCGTATTGATATCGCGGATACGCAAACCAAGCAGTTCAGAGCGCCTCAGACCCGTGTGTAGGGCCACGTAGTATAGATTATAGTGGCAGGGGTTAGAAATGACGCCTAACAGGCGCTGAGCTTCATCTTTTGATAATGCTGATACCTGCGTTTTCTGCTTTTGCGGTAATTTGACACCACGCATGGGAGATACGGGCAATACTCCATCATTGACAGCCTGATTGAGTCCGATTCGGACAACAGCCAGCGCATACTGTACAGACCGATTACTATATCCGCGATCCAGTAAATCAGCAATCAATTTACGAAACATATGGGGCTGTAAATTGACCAGCTTGATTTTGGCCATGGTTGGCAGCACATACCTGCGCAACTGATATACGTATGATTCATATGTATCTGCCGCCAGTGTCGCTCTGGCACCTCGTAGCCATATCGACAGCCATTGACCCAGGGTAATATTGTAATCGATGTTAGGCGCGGAATGGAGTGCATTTTTATATTGGTCCCGACGCTGCTCGGCTTCCTTAATAGTTTTGCCATAAAAGTAATGCCGTTTACCATCAACGGTTAAAGATACCTTATAGCGGCCATCAGGTCGTTTTTTCATTTGTCATCATCACCTTATTATTCACGGCTTGCACACGCCACAAGGCTTATATCCTTCGGCGATGGCTTCATCACGGGATTCAATGGGTACGAAGTTTTCAGGATGCTTGATGGTACGGCAGTCGGTATAGTGGAATTTCATGGAGCGGGGGTTTCCCAGATAATCAGCGGCAAAGGCTGTGCCGACCGAAGACAATAAGCAGAGCATAGCTAGGGCGAGAGAAAATTTTTTCATCATAAGCCATCAATCCTTTCTTTATTTCAGCAATTTAGCTTTAGCTGCCTGGAATTCCTCATCGGTTAGCATATTAGCCTTCTTTAAATTAGCTAATCTTTCTAGTTGAGAGATTAGATCTTCTGAATCTAAAGCAGCACTTGGAGTGGGGGAAGAATCAACAGAAGGAGTTGGCGCAACTTGTTTTTGTTTAAATTCATCCCATGCTGAATGAATGCTTTCGTAAATAGGGGTGATGTATTGCTTAACTCTCTTTTTGACAACCATTACGGAACCGGATGTCGTAAAGCGCAATTCACCAAATACCAAACCTGTTTCGTATTCAAGGGAACTTAGCTTATCATAGCCGATTTCATGTACTTTAAGGCCATAGAGTATCCCCTTATCAACTAATATAACGCGTTGGTCTGTAACAACCAACAAACAATAACTGGATTCAATAAGTCCAGTGGCAGCATTTTTTATTTGTTCATTTTCACGCAAAATATGGGGTAATTCTTTTACTTCTTTTCGTTTTGATGCTTGTTTATCAGTACTAACGTCGTTGATGATTTCTTTTAATTCTTCATATGAATACATAGCTACCAGGCTCCTTTTCAAAATTTATTCATTCAATTATTTCATAATCCATGCCTGAACTTTTTCTACGCTGGATTTAATTTCATCAGCAGAAGGGGCATCTTGGTAAGAATTGACGAAGTCCTCGTAACTTGCTTTAGGGTTTTGCTGAATAAATTTATTGTATAAAATATAGGTTTTATAATCGCGTTCACTGGGCTTTTTTGTCCAATCCTTATCTATGTGAAGGGTTTCGGATACCTTACCGTTAATGGATTGTATTTGACCATATGTATAAGGTATACCTTCAATGTCAGTATCAGTAAAACTAACAAATAAGTTGGTATCCTTCGGATTTTCTTTTTTGGCTTTCTCAAAAACTTCCTGGCTAATTTTTTCAAGCTGGTCTTTTGTAACAGGAGAATCAGGAACAATAGCGATATAGGCCATTTTAGTAGGTCTCTTATCTGAAAGCACGAGTTTGTAATTTGAAGATGAAGCACTACTTGAGGTTTGTTGCGTACTATTGGGGTTACTGGAAGATGAGTTACTACCACAACCACCAATAGATATAACGGCTAATAAAGCACAAAGAGAAGCGGCGACTAATGTTGATTTCTTCACAATAAAACCTTCTTTCTGGAATAAATTATTATTTATCACTATTATAAGGGACGGAGGATTCAGCGACTTGGCTACAACTATCTATTTTAGGGCTTTTTTTTATTGCATTATATTGGATGTTCACCACTGCCCGTACAGTATCCTTGCCAGGCTGATTCAAACAACGATATTTAGTAATAATATCAGCTTCATCGGCAGAGAGATTTGAAGATGGAAATATTGTTTGATTGGGAATAGGGGATGCATCTTTCATGCCCATAAGCCAAGTCGGGGTAGTGTGAAGATATTCAGCAACTTTTTGGAGGACATCTGTCGAAACTTTAGAAATAGCACCTCTTTCATATCGGTAATAAGTAGTTCGGTCAACACCGATATAATTTGCAATATCGTCAGCGGAAATACCGAGTTCTTTCCGTCGTTTTTTCATTCGCGCTCCGATGGTCATAAGGAAACACCTCCAGAAATTATTAAAAGAATATTATAAGTCTATTATATTTACAATGCGACAAAATTGCAACATATAGTAGCAGAAATGCAAAAAAAAGTATTGACAATGCGACCGTCATGCGATAATATAAAAGCAGGAAGTGGCATAAATGCCACAGTGAAGGGAGGGAAATGCAGATGACGGATATGATGAAATTGCGCGGGGTCATGGCAGGAAAGGGAATTACCCAGGAAAAGTTGGCTGAAATCATAGGCATAGACAGGACAACACTTATTCGTAAAATGAAAAATGATGGATTACAATTTACAGTGGAAGAAGTACAAAAGATAGCAAGCGCGCTTGCATTAACGGCACAGGAAGTATTGGATATTTTTTTTACTACTAAAGTGGCATAAATGCCACTTATAAAACAAAAACATGAGAAAGGAGATGAAACCATGGAAGAATATAGAGAATATGTAGATAAACGGGGATGGTGTTACGCGGCCATACCGCTCATCGGTAGCGAATCATACGCTATTTGCTATCAGAAGAAGCCGGGCGGCGGCTGGCATCGAATGAAATCCGTTCCGGCCTGCACAACCTGGGACCAGGCCAAACGACTTTGCGATGAACAGGCAGCTAAGAAAGGATGGACGAGATTGTGAACAAGAAGGAAAAGGAATTTTTAGAAAATAACTTGTATTTCAACTATTTAAGGCGCCTGCGCACCAAGACGGACATGAAGAACGACAAGAGCAAGCAGGCTCGGATCATGGCCCAAGTCGCGGAATTTGCCGCCGAAGAAATGGAAGTAATTTGCAGGCACTTAATCCCAGACTTGGACATTAATAGCGTCAAAAAGAGAGCTAAGGAAACATTTGAATTAGAGAAAGGGTAAAGGTATGCAAGAAATAGAACCTATAAAAATATCTGTCGAATGGAAAAAAGAAGAACTTGAATTTCAACGGAAATTACGAACTCTCAGAGCTTTTGAGGAAGCCTTACGAGTAGCTGACAAACACTTTTACTTTGAGATTGGTAAGCAATGAAACCGTAGAGGTTATCGACTTGGCGAGTGGAGCTAAAAGGGATGTCAACATTGCCTGCGATAACGCAGCGGCCATGATGTATGACATCTTTCGCCAGGCCGGCGACTGGATTTTGTAGGGCTGGTGATATTATGGGAAAACTAATAATGGAAAATACTCGGGACTGCACGGGAACCATGGTAACGCAGTTCAAGAGCCCGAAAGGTGGAAACCTAACCTTCGTGGACATTCATAATTACCTGGTCCGTACATTTGGTGGCGGTGTATATTTGGCCGTCATAAACGCAAACGACGGAGAGATTGTAGATAAAATCGACGTCATAGACGCGTATGATGCCAGCGACATGGAACGTTTCCTTTGATGTTCAGTTTCATTATAGCGGAAAGGGGATGGATGAACATGAGTAAAAGGTTCGGGATTGAAATAAAAAGAGCCCGTAAAGGTGCAGGCTTCACGCAGGAGCAGGCAGCGGAAGCACTAAATGTTTCCGTGCGAACATATGCCAAATACGAAGGTGGCGAAATCATACCGTGCGATGACATGGTAGCAGCCATGATGCAGGTTTTCGATAATCCTTGCCTGGGATATACCTATCTCTCGCAGGAATCGGAAGTCGGCCGGCTGATTCTGCCGAAAATCGGCAAACTGCCAGGCGTTGCGGCCGGAGCCATGCAATACCATATCGCCTTGGCAGAAGCCAGCAGCTACTCGATGAAGCTGGAGAAAATCTGCTGTGACGACAAAATCGACGCATACGAAGCCTTAGCCATACAGCCGCTCATCGACAAGATCTTTGAATTAGCCGGACGAGGATTGACGCTTTGGCTCACATGTCCGAAACGGACACAAAAAAAGAACCGCCCGGCGGCAACCGAACGGCTCTAAAGGAAAAAAGTTGATAGCTACATTATAGCACGACAAATGAAGGAAGGGAAGAAGATGGAACGAAGTCCAATGGAAAAGATGAAGCTGTGCGATCAGCTCACATGGAATCGAAAAGAATTGGCACAGGTAACAGGAAGAAGCCAGGAAATCGTAGATAAGTGGATTTACGAAGGGGCGCCATGCATCAAAGAAGGGCATACCTATGTATTTGAACGGACAAGCATCATTGCCTGGCTTCGTGAACGGGCTATTAATCGTATCGGCATGACCCGGAAGAACGTCTATGACGACGTATTTCCTGGTATCGAATTAGCGTGAACAGGAGGGAAAACGATGAAAAGAGAAAGGCATATTGGACGGTTTTTACTTGCCCTGGCTGTGACTTGCAGTGTCGGCCTGTATGTAGGCCATTCACTGGGAGAAACAGTGAAAGCCCAGGAAGATGCTCGAGTCCACATCGTGGACCAGGGAGAAACACTGTGGGAAATCGCCAGGCCCATTGCGGATGAACGCGGTATGGATATCCGCGAAGTCATCTATGAACTCAGCGTGAATAACGACATCAATAGCACTGACGACATCCGCCCAGGGCAGTGGTTAGTCATTAATTTCTGAAAGGCTGGTGAAAATCATGAAATTCGGAAGGTTTAAACCCGATGAAGAAGAAACAGAACACATTGCTGGCTTCCATTTTGGCGCTGTAGACGTAGTGCACTATTGGTTCCATTTTGCCAATGGTTATACGGCCAGCGTCATCCAAGGCGGAGGATACACATATGGCGGAGAGCAAGGCTTGTGGGAACTGGCTGTATTAAGGGATGAGGCTATTGATTATGACAACCCGGTAACGGCCGAAACAGGAGGAATCTTGGGTTATTTGGATGACAGCGAAGTAGCCGAAAAGCTGGAAGCTATAGAAGCATTGCCAACTTGGCACAAAAGAAAGAGAAAGAAAAGGAGATGACCACCATCATGAATCGTAATAAAAGCATGACCAGCCCTCCGAAATTCGATACAGCACAGCTGAATAGCCCCGCCTACTATCAATATTTCACCATGGTATTTGACAGGGAAGCGAAAAAAGCGGGAATGCCGGCGGCCATGAGGACCTGGGTAGGAATCACACCTCGTGGGAGCATAGGAGTCCGTTTTTTTGAAGCAGATAACGTGACCCAATATAAGGGAGGAGCAAAATGCCATCCCAATGATCCTTTTAATTTAGAAGTCGGGCTCAAACTAGCGATAGAAAGAGCAGCCGAAAAATATCATGCAACATTTACTCCATCAGATGGCGATAAATATTATTATGTGGATCAGCACGGGCATGCCCAAATAGCCATATACATGAACAGTCTTGCCGATGAAATGAATATTACTATGGGAAACTGCTACCGAACTATTGAGCAAGCTTTTGGCCATGCAAGCCAAATCGAAAAACGGATTGAGAAAGCAATAGAGATATTGAGACAGTGTAGGAAGGGGGATACTCAATGAAATGGGTAGATGTGAATGAGCAGTTGCCCAATCCGCAGCGGCGCGTGTTGGTAGCGATGCACGCCGGGACGGAATGGGAATTCAAAGCTGTGGGCATATATTGCCATGATCATTGGCTCGTGGACGGCGAAGCGCGGCTTATCCCGCTGAAAGAGGTGCAATATTGGGCGCCGATTGCGTCGACGTCAAGGAGGGGAAAATAACGTGAATATTATGCCGATTGACGAAGCCTATGAGAAAATACTCTGCTGTGCTATGCGCTATGCCCTGGGACGGCGGACGCACATCGTCTATGAAGTCGCTGACCATATCAAGAAGGTGTTGCCGGCACTGAGCCTGGACACGTTGATGATCATGCAGCAGGATATCGAAAATCAACACGGATTAGGCGATGAACTGGATGAAAAACGTTGGATGATGTTATACGTCGATATCCTCAACGAAATCAAAAAGAAATACGCCTGTGAAATGAGGGAATAGCCATGAAAAAACAGGATGAAAGCAAGTGGTTCCGGCGGATGCAGAACCGTAATGTCCATCACGACATTGTCCAGGAAGCCATTAAGCTGGCAACGAAAGAAATTAACGCGGGACACTGGCACGGATACGCAGAAGAAATCTATTACAAAGACGGATTTCCTTGCATCCGCTGGCAGGATGGACATTGTGCTCATTACAACATCGTCAAGGGAACGGTATACTAATGGACACTTGTCCGCTATGCGGCCAGCCGACGCACAGTTGGATCTATTGCCGCAAATACAAAATGGACATCTGCCAGGACCACTGCGAAGATTGTCCGTGGTTCATGGGAAAGATGTTATGGAATTGTCGCTATTCAGAGAGGAAGAAAACACATGAAAATCGCTATTTACAACCTAAAAGGGGGCGTCGGTAAGACGGTAACGACGGCGAATCTGGCCCACCTTTATGCTACACAACGAACGCATCACGTGCCTGGCAGTCATCGCGGCCAGGCACCGCAAGTGCTCATGATTGACTGTGACCCGCAAGGGAATCTGACGCAGTTCTACAAACGGTACGACCAGTCAGCCCCGTGTGGGATGCGGGAAAAAGAAGTCATCGGCACGGACTGGCCGTTTCTGTCGCTCATGCCGGGGAATATGGATTTGTATGAACTGGAACGCAGTTATTACGAAAGCAAGACCGTCGACGCCCTGGCCGACATCGGCAGCGGATATGATATTGTCCTCATCGACTGCCCGCCGGCACTGAACATGCTGACCATCAATGCCTTGAGTATCGCTGATTATATCGTTATCCCAGTACGGTTGGATGCTTTTTCCAGCCAGGGACTGGTGGAACTCGACACACAGCTTCAGGACGTCCTGCAAATCAATCCGGCTCTCCAACTGTTGGGCGTGCTCATCACGCACGACGAACGGACGACGCTGAGCGATGAAGCGGAAGGACTGTTAAGAGCCAGCTTCCCCGTCTTCGATACGAAAATCAGCCGGAGCCGCTGGATCATTGATAGTACCTTGATGTGCAAGCCGCTGGCCGAATTGAGCATGACCCTTAAACCCTCATGGCAATATCGAAAATTAGCCAATGAAATCATAAAGAAGGTGAAACAATGAGCTTAATGGAAAATATGGGCCTCGTCAACAAAGACAAAGACCGGACGATCAAGCAGATTCCGGTCAACTTGCTCGTAGAGAACCCGGATAACTTCTATATCGTCGGCGATGTAGAAGAATTGAAGAACTCGATTATCGCCGCCGGCGGCGTCCGTCAGAACTTGATTGTCGAACCGATGAAAGACGGACGGTACATGATTGTATCCGGCCATCGCCGGTGCAAGGCCGTCAAAGAGCTATTGAAAGAGCAGACCGTAGGGATTCCCGATACCGTACCTTGTGAAATATCTACGGACCACTATGGAAATCAACTGCTGCTTATCGATACGAACAGTACGTCCCGGGATTTGACTGCCTGGGAACGGGTCGAGCAGTATAAACAGCTCAACAGCCTGTTCAAATATGGCGTCATGACAAATCAAATCAACGGCCGCAAGCGCGACGCGATTGCCAAGACGCTGCATGAAAGCACGACCAATATCGCCCGGTACTCAGCCATTTCCAACAACCTGCGGAAATATTACGCCGCCTGGATGAAATCGGGTAAACTCGGTATTTCTGCGGCCTATGAATTATCTAAATTAACGCCGGACCAGCAGAAAGATTTCTATGAACAACACATGGATGACGATGAAATTACCCTGAAATCCATCGAAGACTTCATCCATCCGGTGCCGGAAGAAACGCCGGACCAGGAAGCGGCTGTAGAAGAAGAAGCAGCCGTGCAGGCAGAAAAACCGGAAACAGACGAAGAAGATCCGGAAAATATTTCCGCCGATGATGAAGCGGAAGACATTGAAGAAGTCCCAGAAGAAGCGGACCAGGAAGAAACGCCAACAAAAGATGAACCTATCACATGGGAAGAATACATGGAATTGCGAAAAGAATACAAGAAGGTCATGAGAGACATCATGGATAAACATCGACTCATAGATGATTATGTAGAACTGGAAAAGAATGGTACGTACACCCAGATACAGATGATACACAACATGCAGTGGGCCACCAGCGCTATGTATAAGCAGCTGGACTACCTGCTGGAGCTGGCCGATAAGATGAAGGTGGTGAGAGGACATGCAGAAAAGTAAGAAAAGAAACTTAGAAATCGGAAGCAATGCCGGCGAAACGACAACGGCAACACTCGTATTCCAGGCCCTTCACGATGACTATGGCTTCGGCCAAAAACGGCTGGAACGAATCAAAATGAAATGCAATGAATATAACCGGCAGGAAATAAAAGAAGATCCTACATTCCAGGGGACGGCCTTAATTGCGATGAGGCAGAAAATGGAAAAATTAGGGGTCAGCGAACGGCTGGAACGGGACTTCATCAACTGGATCATATCCGGAGTGGGATTGAGTGGACGCTATCAGCGGACGTCGGCTATGGCCAGCGTCGAAGCGTCTTACATTCACCTGTTCCTGGCGATTCACGAATTGTTTGGCTTCGGAGCGCAGCGCCTAAAAGCCATTCAACAGAAAATTAAATTCTATGCTGGCTGTATCCGCGAAGGAGAGCCGGGGATTGAAGAATTTATGAAATGTATGGCTGTTGAATGTGGCCAGGTATATCCGGGACTGATTGCCTGCGAAAAAAAGTACGGAGAAGTAAAGATTTATGGATAAGGGGTGGAACTATGATTTGTCCTTGCTGTGGACGGGAATTCCGGGCCAAGGGAAATGAAAAGTATTGCGAATCATGCCGGCATCGCATCTTAGATGAATATACCAAGTGGCGGCGTATGAAGACGAGAAAGAAACTAAAGAAGTGTATCGTATGTGGACGACCGATGGAACACTACACATCGCCATATGTGTGCAGCCGTGAATGTGGGAATATTGCCAAGAATATCTTGAATACAGAAAAGCAGCGGCTGTCACGGCAGGCGAATAAGCAGTGGAAGAAAAAAATGTGCTATGGGAATGGGGATGAAAAGCCCGTACCCCGGCGCAAACTCAAGAAGCCGTTATCGCCATTGGGACTCGATATTGAACAGGCGAAGCTTCACCACATGGACTATCCGACATGGATGAACAGCAAAGAACGGAAGGAATGGAAAGCACAATGCACGTAACAGATCATGAACTCAGGGCCATGGTATGGTGGGGCATGATTCTCATCAGCATTTTATTTTGGGGCGGATTTATTTATATCCTGGCCCACATCTTAAATTAAAAAGGGACAATGGAAACGTTCATTATGAGCGTCTCCATTTTTCCATATATATGTATATAAAGGAAGTGATGGGCCTGTGGCCCATTGGGGCTTGTAGTAGGCGTTATATTTAGTGCCACCGGGAAAGGAAGTGAGACCATGGGGTTTGTTCGTAATGTGAAATATTTCTGCGGGAAGCGATATTTTGAAACGGATTTGTTTGAAGTTCCTGATATGGGGAAACGTGGAAAGAAGATGAGAGAAAAGAAAGTCAACCTGTCCTCGCCGGATCAAGTGCGCCGAAATAAAAAGAAGGCATTGCGAACATTCTGCCAGAAAGTAAAAACGAATTTTACGGGAGACGATGTTTATTTGACATTGACCTATGATACGCTGCACAAACGGGACAACGTGAAGGATGCCAAGAAAGACTTCCATAATTTCATCAAGCGCGTGAACCGTCGGCGTAAAAAAGCGGGGCTTCCCTCGGCAAAGTATATGGGAGCCATCGAACGAAAGGGAACGAATATTCATTTTCACCTGATCATCAGCGGGGGCCTGGGCCGTAATGAGCTGGAAGACGTTTGGGGCAATGGCCTGAGCAATGCCAGCCGGTTGCGGATAGACGATGCAGAATTGATGCAGCGGCTCTGCCAATACATCATGAAGGAAGCCCGCGACAAAGAGAAATTCGAGAACACATATATTTGTTCTCGAAATCTGGAAAACCCGAAGGTCACGAAAACGGACTGGGCTTTTACGCATCGCAAGCTGGAAGAACTGGCCGGGCAGACCGACTGCCGGGACGTATGGGAGAAATTATATCCTGGCTATGAATTCATCGAAGCCAGCAGTACGTTCAATGAATTGACGGGCTGGCATATCACGGTAAAAATGACGAGGAGGGATAGCGACGTATATTGCAAAGACGAAAAGGGTACGCCTCCGGGGAGTCAAACTAAAACGGCTCAACGACAGCGTACACGAAAGAGACGGGTATAAGTGCATCATCTGCGGGAGATACATCGACGACGGGGAAAAGATGCACCATGAGCCGTGCGGGATTTATAAATCAGACGAAATCAACAAAACCGTCACGCTTTGTGAGCGATGCCATTACGAACGCCATCACGGGGCCAGGGCGGCAGAAATACGAACGAAGTGCGTTGCCTACTTACGAGCCCTTTACGGGGATGCAGGCGCGCGCAAGGAATAGGAGGTGAGACGATGGAAGTGCATATCAGCATTACCGGGGACGACGAATCCGGGAAAAAAGTTCTGGACATTTTGACGGGCGGCGGCATCGTGGACAATCTGGAAACGACAGTGAAGCCCAAGAAGCACGCAGGACGACCGAAGAAGCACGTAGAGGAAGATATTGACATGAACGAAGTGTCGGAAAAGATTTTCGGAAAGTAGGCGAGGCGAATGAACAGTGAACACTACCAAGACCCGACAGCGGAAAAAGCAATCAGCCGGGTTGAGAAGAAGCGGCAGGAGAAGCGGAAGAACCGTAGGTATCGTATACGCCGGATGCTGTTGAAGCGGGCACTGGAAGAGATTGCGACTATCTGCGGATTCAAAGTACACATTACGTTCATCGAAAGCAAGGTGAAGTTATGATCATCAACAAGATTCACGTGAGCAGTAATGTTGTCCGAATCGGATACATCGAAAACGAAAAAGAAGTGCCGCGGGAATATACGCTGAAAAGCAAAGAACTGGCCCGGCCAGAATTATACAAGGCCATGGAAAATATTTTTCACGTCATGGCCAATGTGGATACCTGCTTTGCCGCGGTATGCGACGGGGAGATTGAAGACATCGTAATTAAATACAACCGGGACAACAGCGTCGATAATTACGTATTAACTGGAGCGATGCACGGTGATGACGGATTAGTCGCTACATTCAAGACGGAAAAGATTTATGCTAGAGCTTGGATGGAGCTGGACAATGCCGTGCGAAGCGCCATGAAGGAAGCGGAATTATTCATTCAGGGAAAACGGGCGCAGATGACGCTGGACATTGAAGCGGAATCGCCGGCATCGCAATTGAGGGGAGGGATAGCGTGACAAGCACAGAGTATCTAAAGCTCGTATACGAATCAGAAGAAAGAGCCAATATGTTGTTGAAAGAAATCAGCCAGATTCAGCATGATTTGCTGGCGCTGAATGCGATTGATTACGAAAAGCCACGAGTCAGCGGAGGCAATGGGCGGAACGTAATGGAAGACCGAATTATCGGATTTCTGGATAAGCGCGACGCAATGTTGCACGAATATCTTCAAACAGTTAATCGCCCATGGAAATTCAAGAAACTGGTAGAATGCATGGACGATGAACGGATGCAGGCGATAATGAAGCGGCATTATTTATGGCATGAAACATGGGAAAAAGCTTGTGACGGAATTTGCTCAGATAGCTGGCTTCGACGTAAGGACAATGGACTGCGAGCCAAGGCATTGGAAGAATTCGAAAAGATTTTCAAAAAAAATAAAGTTAGTTCAGGCTAGTTCATGGTAGTTCAGGTTAGACCTGTGATATAGTGTATATGTGAAGCAATGGAAATGGCGAGAGCATGTAATTGTTTCCACTCCTCAAGAAATAGATAGACACGCAAGGAACAACACCCCGTCCGCGACAGACGGGGTGTTGTACTACCCAGACAGCAGCTATGCGCCATGGGTCGATGCCCAGGATGTACCTTGCCTGTATGCTGTGTGCATCAGAGACGCTGGATACAAAACAGAACTGTTTTGCAAAGGTTTCCAGCCGACTTGAGGAAAATAAGATTTGCAGTTCGATAAATCCGGAAATTTTTATTTCTGGATTTTTTTTGACTAGGTTCTTTTGGGGTTAACAAAGCCTTGCGCGACCGTGGCGCCCGAAAGAAAACTAGATTTTAGTAAAATTCAGCCCTTAATTTATATTTTCAAATGGTTTTATGTGAAGCGGGGTATGATTTATTTATATAGCTCATGCGTTCGCAGAAACAAACCAAAATGTTAAGTCAGAGAGGAGGGAGGGCGTCATGAAAGTACGCGGGAAAGCACGTGAAATCACGGTTACTCAGCGTTCGCTGGCCGACGCAATCGGCTTAACCCCTCCTAGAATCTCTCAGTTAATCCAGGAAGGCGTCGTCATTCGCGATGAAAAAGACAAGAGTGGCGGCGTCTTTTTGGTACAATCCATCCTCAATTACAAAGACGCCACCAAAGGAAGCGGCGGCGATGAAGACATAGACTACATGACCGAAAAGGCCCGGCATGAAAAGACGAAGCGGGAAATCGCTGAATTGCGCCTGGCTAAAATGGAACACCGCGTATACAGTGCCAAAACGGTCGAATTAGTCATGACGGAAATGTTGTCTAACTTGAGGACGCAGCTGTTGGGACTGCCGACAAAGTTGGCGCCACAGCTGGAAGGGAAAACCAAAGAAGAAATTTACGCCAGATTGACGAAAGAATTGGAAGAAAAGCTATCTGAGCTGAGTGAATATAGCCCGGATCTCTTCACTGATGAAGAAGTAGAAGAGGAGGACGAGCCATGAAGTCAGCGAAAGAATTGTGGCAATATATTTCCCGACACGGATTGAAACCGCTGCCGAAGACGTCTGTCAGCGAATGGGCTGATACGTATCGCTATTTGTCGGCCGGTGTTTCGTCAGAGCCGGGCAAATGGCGGACGGAACGGGCCGAGTATCAACGGGCCATCATGGATGCCTTCACAGAACCCGGCGTACATCGCGTCGTCGTCAAGTCGGCGGCACAGATTGGCAAATCAGACATCATGAACAACGTCATCGGCCGCTTTGCCCACCTGGACCCGGCTTCCATCATGATGATACAGCCTACAGTAGACATGGCCCAGGATTATTCCAAATCACGTATCGCTCCCATGATCCGTGACACGCCCGTATTGAGTTCGTTGTTCTACGATGTGAAGCGGGCCGGGGATAAGACGGCTAAAACCAGGGATGGAAACAACACGATTTTGTCAAAATTCTTCCCAGGCGGCCGACTGGTCATGTGTGGAGCTAACAGTCCGGCCGGACTGGCCAGCCGTCCAATACGGATTCTGCTGGCCGACGAGGTGGACCGGTTTCCCGATTCGGCTGGCACCGAAGGCGACCCGGTAGACCTGGCAGCCAAACGAATGACGACATTCTGGAACCGGGTCATGGGGCTGTTTTCGACGCCGACAACCGAGGGAAGCAGCCGGATTGATGCGGAATACATCGCCGGCACACAAGAGGAATGGCAGCATCAATGCCCTAATTGCGGGGAATGGCATCTGCTCCGGTATCTCGACATGGAAACCGATGCAGAGACCTACAAAGATGACCGGGGCGAACGTCATGCTATCGTACATCACGTGAAATGGAGATGCCCGGCATGTGGTTATGAATTCACGGAACGGCAAATGAAGAACGCTGTTCAAGGCTATCGAGCACAGAATCCAAAGGCCAGGTCGAATGGTATCCGTTCATTTTTCATCAATGCCTTCACCTCTCCCTGGACCAGCTGGAATGAAATTATGCGGGAATGGCTGGAAGCCAAAGGGGACCCGACACGCGAACAGGTTGTTGTAAACACGCGGTTCGGCGAAAGCTATCGACAACCAGGGGCATTCGATGATGAAACAATCTTCGTCAGGCGCCGCGAATCGTATGGAGCAGAGTTGCCAGATGGCGTGCTGTTATTGACAGCAGCCGTAGACACGCAGGACAACCGACTGGAATATGAAGTATGCGGCTGGGGTGCCGGTGAAGAGTCGTGGGGTATCCGCAAGGGCGTTATTTTAGGCTGTCCAGACCAGGAATCAACCTGGGAAGAATTGGATACCATCCTTGAACACGTGTACCGCTTCAAAAACGGAACCGGGCTGAAAATCGTCCGTACATTCATCGACTCTGGCGGCCATTATACCGGTCATGTATATCGCTATTGCGAAGCGAATTTTACCAAACAGCGTTTCGCTATCAAAGGTTACAGCAACATGCCGGGTATTCCATTGAACTACAAAATCGGGAAGGCTTCGGGGACGCCGATACCGCTGGTCATCCTCGGCGTCGACGACGGCAAGCAGCAGGTCATGAACCGCCTGGCCATCAAAGCCCCAGGGCCTCAATACATGCATTTCCCGTTGAATGAAAACAGCGACGGCCTGGATAACCGGGGATACGACGAACTCTATTTCAAGGGACTTATTTCCGAACATAAGACGAAAGTCAAGAAAAATGGAGTTATCCGTGAGGTATGGCAGACGACAACAGGTGTCCGAAACGAACCTCTGGATCTTCGTGTCTACAACCTGGGATGCATGTTGTCGGTCAATCCGCAATGGGATGAACTGCAAACTATCATGAAACAGCCGGCGCAGGAAGCGGCTGTCAGAAAAGAACCACCTAAGCCCGCAAGGAAAAGACGGGTCAGCAAACAGACGAACATTTGGTAGGAGGCACCATGAGTAAACTGCAAAATGAACGACTGGCCCGGTATGTAGAAGCCGAGAAGGCCGTTTTGATGGGACAGTCGTATACCATCGGGAACCGGACCATGACAAGAGCGGACTTGTCCAGCATCCGCGTCGCCATCGACAACCTGGTTGCCAGCGGGGCGACGCTGGACGACAGCGAAACGCCAGGGAAAGGGCGCGGGAAGCGCATTGTATTTTTCGATTAAGGAGGGCCGACCATGGCAAAACGAAATAAACGGTCACGACAAAAGGCGCGGACGCCGACAATCCAGAACAGCGGTTATTCAAACGGCGGGGCTTCGCACGAAAGCAATATTCTAAAAGCCTACAATCCGCGAAAATATTCCGCAAAATCAGACGTAAACGCCAATCTGTATACGTTGCGCAACCGCAGCGCCGACCAGTCCATCAATACGCCCATCGGGGCAGCGGCGATCATGACCAGTTCACTGCACACCATCGGGGCGGGGTTGCATCTGTTTCCGCGCCCCAAGTACAAGCTGTTAGGGATGACGGCCGATGAGTCCCGGGAATGGTCACGCCATGTAGCCCAGGAATTCGACCTGTGGGCCAGCTCGACACAGTGCGATCTGACGAGGCGCAATAATTTTTACGACATGCAGGACATCAACTACACGGGCTATCTCGTGGATGGCGATGCCTTTTGCCTGTTCAAGCGCCGACCGCCGACAGCGGATATGCCGTACAGCTTGCGCCTGCAACTCCTGGAAGGCAACCGGGTAAGTAATCCCTATGGTCGGGACTACTATGGCATTACCGGGCCGTATGCCGTCGAAATGACGGCGCCCACACCGGGGAACAAGATCATATCCGGCGTAGAAATCGACCCGGATGGAGCCGTCGCCGCCTATTGGGTATCGAATAAAGTACCTGGCGACCCGGTAGATATAGGGACGATTGCCACCTGGACCCGCGTCAAAGCATGGGGCGACATTTGCGGCATGCCAAACATCATACAGACCAGCAATGACCAGCGGCCGGAACAATATCGGGGAGCGCCGTATTTATCCCCTGTCATTGAGACGCTGAAACAAGTCAGCCGTTATACGACGGCCGAGCTGACAGCTGCCATTGTCAAGTCCTTTTTCTCGCTATTTTTCACAGAGTCCCAGACATCTGGAGGAACATTAAATGACTTCATCGGCAAGACCATTGACCCCCAGGGCGGCCCCGTCATCGACCCGGACGAATACGCATTAGGGCCTGGAACCATCAATGCCCTGCCCCGTGGTGTCGATGTCAAAAGCGTCGATGCGTCGCGCAGCATGTCAACGTTCGACGCCTTCACGACGAAGCTGTTGGAAATGGTCGGCAGCGCCATCGGCCAGCCTTACGAAGTCCTGATGAAGCATTTCACGTCATCCTATTCGGCCTCCCGTGCCGCCATGTTGCAGGCGTGGGAAGAATATAAGCGCCGGCGCATTTGGTTCGCCCGCGATTTCTGCCAGCCTGTCTATGAAATGTGGCTGGCCGAAGCCATTGCCATCGGCCGCGTCAAAGCACCGGGATTCTTCACGGATCCATTGATTCGGAAATGTTGGTGCAACGCCGATTGGTACGGACCGACCATGACGATACTTGACCCGGTAAAAGACGTCAATGGCAGTGCCTTGCGGACAACATACGGCTTGAGCACGAGAGAACGAGAAGCGGCCGAACTGACAGGCACGGATCTGGAAGAAAACCTGGAACAGCTGGCATACGAACAGAAGATGATTGAAAAATACGGCCTGACTATCGGAAGCCCGGAAGTGCTGGCCGACAAAGGAGAGACAACCCATGAAGAGTAAAAGATTTTGGCGTTTCGTCAATGAAGCGGGCGATGACAATGCAGAACTGCTGCTGTATGGCGCCATCGCTTCGCAGTCATGGTACGACGATGACGTTACGCCGCGCCAGTTCAACGACGATTTGAAAGAATGTGGTGGCAAGAATCTGACAGTACGTATCAACAGTCCCGGTGGCGACGTATTCGCGGCCCAGGCCATTTATACGATGCTCAAAGGCTACAGCGGCAAGAAGACCATACATATCGACGGGATGTGTGCCAGTGCAGCCACTATCATCGCTTGTGCTGGCGACAGCGTCGAAATGCCGCGGAATGCACTGTACATGATTCACAATCCGGCATCCTTTCTCATCGGCGGCTATGATGAACAGGGCCTGGCCAAATTACAGAAAGCGCTGACCTCGACGAAAGAAACGATTTTGAACGTCTATGCGGAACGATGCCATAAGACAACGGATGAATTGGCACAGATGATGGACGATGAAACGTGGATGACGGCCGACCAGGCCCTGGAAAACGGTTTCATCGACGCCATCGACGAAGACTATCAGGTCACGGCCAGCCTGAATGACAATATGCTGATTGTCAATAATATTTCCTGCCCGTGTCACATGAAGAACCGGGCACAGCTTGAAAAGATTATCAACAGAGGAGAAAAAAACATGGATGATAAAACCTTAGCCAGCAAACTGGCAGCCTTATTGGGTTTGAACCCGCAGAACGCGAACAAGGATGCGGATGAATCGAAGCGAATTGCTGAATTGAAGGCATTGAAAAACGGGAACGTATACACCGATGCCATGATTGACCGGGCTATCAGCGACGGGCGGACAGCGAATGACGTAGCTCCCTATATCGAAGCCGTCGCCGGCGTACAGTCGCCGAGTGACCAGGCATTGGCAAGCGTACGCACCATGATTATGGAACAGATGCAGTCCGGATCTGAACAGGTAACGCCTGTGCCGAAAACAGGGATGCCGCAGGACCAGGCAGCCGTAAAGAAAGCTCAGGACATTGAAGATGTAGTCAATGCAGCGAATAGATTGAGAGGTGCAAAATAATGGCAATCAGAGAAGTCATCGACATTAAACACGACCAGCTTATCGGCGGGCCGGAAATTCCGATTTTGCTCAAGAACGTCACCTTAACGGCTGGGACAGCCATGAAACGCGGCACGCTGATGACCGTTACCGGGACAGCCGCTGTGGCTACGGCTAAAGCCGCTGTTGCCAATGCTATTTTGAGTTGCGACGTGGATGATAAAGCTACCGTTGCGACGGTCTATGTTTCCGGCCGATTCCATCGCGAATACCTCATTGCCGCCAGCGAAGATACGGTTGACGCCCATGAAGAAGAATTGCGAAATGCCGGTATTTTCTTGACATCTGTACACTAGGAGGAACTGAACATGGCTATTGAATTGAGAGATACTGTATCTTTGATGCAGGCAATGGAACGGATTACGCCGCCGGCATCTTTTTTGCTTGATACCTTTTTCCCGCTTGTACCGGCGACAGCCGTTACGACCAAGATTGCCGTAGAATACCGCAAGCGTGGCCGTCAGCTGGCCCCCTTTGTCGTTCGTGGCGCAAAAGGAGCGAGCCTGAAAGACACGGGCTCTAAAATCGCTATCTACCAGCCGCCGATGATGGGGCCGAGTAAGGTAGTAGATCCGGAAGAATTATCGGAACGCGGCTTCGGCGAAAACATCTACAGCACGACGACACCGGCCCAGCGCGCAGCCATCAAGCAGGCTGAAGATATGGTGGATTTGCAGAACGCAATCATCAACCGCAAAGCGAAGATGGCGGCGGATATCTTGCAGACTGGTAAATGCGACATCGAAGGTTATGCCGATGACGGCAAGACGGTGTTGATTGACACCATTGCGTTTGACTTTGACCATAAAGTCACGCCGACGACAACCTGGGATAAAGCCGGCGCGACGATTTACAGCGACATCAAGAACGCTTCGGAACTCATCCAGGAAGACGCCGGTATCGTCCCGACCATGATGATTTGTGGGAAAAATATCGCAGATTATTTGCTGAGCAATGACCAGATCATGAAATGGATGATGGTTCCGACGGCGGACAATCTGTCCCTCATGGGCTTCCAGCCGCAGATCATCAGCCCGCAGATTACTCACGTCGGGCGCATCAAATCGCTGAACCTCGACGTCTATACCTATGCAGAAACGTACACCGACGATGCCGGGAAATCGCAGTATTTCATCGACCCCGATACGGCCATCATCGCCATTCCGGGCCGCGGCAGTCAGCTCCACGGTGCCTGTACCCTGCTCAATGATGCCGGCACGGCCTACGAAACCTTCGTCGCACCGTATGTGCCGTACTATAACGGCAACAAGGATACGCAGGTATTGAGCTTCTACATGTACTGCCGTTGCGTCCTGGCTCCGCAGTTTGTCGACGATTGGGCTGTCATCAAAGCGAAATAGGAGGGATGACCATGAAGTTAGTCGTTACATACGGCTACGTTTCCATGGGCAAGCACTTGTACCGGACTGGCGACTCGTTCGAGTTGCCAGACGATGAAGCGGAAAAACTCATGGAACGGGCCGATGAACAAGTTGTTGCCTTGGTTGGGGACAAAGTGGCCCCGGCTAATGAGCCAGAGACGGAAGAAACGCCGGCAGACGAACCGGGGATGGAACTGCCCCAGGCTGATGCCGCCGCAGCCGTCCAAAAATGAGCACGTTCAAAGAAATGGTAGCTTCGGACATTCCGGCTTTTCTCAATGCTGATGAGTTTGCCGAAATACATGAGCTGAATGGCAAGAAGTATACATGCATCGTGCAGAGTCCCAAAGAAGACGCTATGTTCCAGACACAGGAAATCTATTCCGGTTTCGAGGGCACCCATGGCCAGGTCATCATCATTCATATCGCTAAAGATGATTACGGAGAAGTCCCGGCGGAAGGAGAAAGTTTTACTGTCGATGGCGATTACTGCCTGGTAGATAACGTCATCGACGACATGGGAATCTTGACGATGACCCTGCACAAGAATCACTAGGAGGGCCTATGAGCGTAGAAATCGACATTCAAGGTGACAAAAAGCTTATGGACGCCTTGTCCTCTTTGAGCGACAAAGAAATCGCCAGGGCGGCTGTAGCTGCCGGGAAGCGGGCAGCCACAGCGGCACGACAGGCCGGAACGAAGGAAATCCGAAGCATTTATACCATGAAGGCCGGGGATTTGAAAGCTAAGGCACAGATACGTGCCGATGAAGACGGCGCTACTATCCTTGTCAAAGGGGCGCCCGAGGCAATCCATAAATACCAGGCCAAGAAGCGGCGGGACGGCGTCTTCGTATCTGTAAAACGAGGGAAAATGACGCATGTCCCCCGCGGCTTTAGCCTGGGCGGGGCATTCATCGCCCGTAAGGGCAAGGAAAGATACCCGCTGAAAGGTATCTATGGGCCGGCGGTGCCGCAGTTATTCGGTAATCCCGATGTCCTGAGCGTCATGATGGATCGTGGCAGTGACGTCTTTGAAGAACGATTGGAACATGAAATCGAATACAGATTAGGGAAGTGATGCGATGACCCCATTGGAATGTGCGGAAGGTATCGCGGAATTCTTGAAAGAAAAATTCACGGCTTACCAGGAATATTGTGAAGGCCGGCCAGAAAATATCTTTTCGAGTGTCGATACGGACGTAAATGTATATGCCGGTTTCCTGCCCAGGGCGAATAACCGGGCAGACCAAAAGAAACTTTGTCCGGCCGTCGTGGTACGGCCAGAAGCTACGACAGACGACCGGGATAAGTCCGTTACGTCTATCGTCATCTACGCGACCATTTACGATGAAGATATGACCTATGGAGCGCATATGTTGTTCCATTTCCTCGAATTCATCCGCTATCACCTACTGGCCAACAATCCCATTGCCAAGAAATGGTTCATTGATATAGATGACGGGAATATCAAGACGACGATTCCCGATGACCAGCCGTTCCCGCAATGGGTAGGTGTCATTGAGTTCGACGTATTCATTCCGCAGCCACGTCAAACTCATTGGGAGGTTTTAGGAGGCAGATACGATGAATGAAAACAGCGGGCCAGTCATCTACATCGGCCCAGCCTATAAAGACACGGAAATCCACACGAATCAGATTTTCGCAGACGGGATTCCTGCAAAATATAAGGACGACCCGGTATATAAGCATCTGTTCGTCACAGCGGGCGAATTGGATGCGGCACAAAAAGAAGTTAAATCTACAGGCTCGTTGAGAAATATCATGTATGAACGGGCCATGGCATTACACGGAGGTAAATAAAATGGCATTTTTCCACGGCGTAAAAGCAAGCGAAGTCCCGACCTCGATTGTGGCGACTGTCGCCACTGATTCCGGCTTGCCGGTTGTCTTCGGGACGGCGCCTGTCCATCTGACAGAAGACCCGACGGCCTATGTCAATAAACCCGTCATCTGCTACAGCTGGAAGGAAGCGACGCAGAATTTGGGGTATCATCCCGACTGGGATAAGTACACGCTCTGCGAAGCGATGTATGCCGAATTCAAACTGTACAATGTAAAACCAATTGTATTTGTCAATGTATTGGACCCGACCAAACATAAAGTGTCCGTTTCGGACACGGAAAAGACCGTTACCAAGAAACAGGTCATCATTACAGACCCGGTCTTATTGCATACGCTGACCGTCAAGGGCAGTGCAGACGGGTCCGCAGCCACCTTGGATACGGACTATACGGCGGCATATGACGATGATGGTCAGCTCATCATTACACTCTTGGATGATGGCGCACTGGCCTCCGTATCGAGCATCCATGTTGCTTATGACAAATTAGATCCGACGGCTGTCAAAGATGACGACATCATCGGCGGCATGTCCACGGATGGCAAAAACAAAGGGCTGGAACTCATCGACGATATTTATTTCCAGATTGGCAAAGTTCCGGGCCTGCTGGCAGCACCGGGCTGGTCTGAAAAGCCGGCCATTGCCGCTGTCATGAAAGCCAAAGCGGCTAAAATCGACGGCTTGTTCCCTTGCATGGCACTGGTAGACATCAATACGGAACAGGTCAAAAAATACGCCGACGTCAATATGTGGAAAAACGGCAACAACTACACGGGGAATAACCAGATTGTCTGCTGGCCGTGTGCTAAAAATGGCGATATGGTTTTCCACTTATCGACTCATATCATGGGCATCATCGGCGTTACCGACGGCAATAACGATGACGTCCCGTATCAGTCGCCGTCCAACCAGACATTACAGGCGACAGGGCTGTGTCTGAAAGATGGCAGTGAAGTAAATCTCAATCTGACACAGGCCAATCTGCTTAATGAACAGGGCATCGTTACGGGCTTGAATTTCTCCGGCGGCTGGAAGTCCTGGGGGAACTTTACCGGTGCTTATCCAGGCACGACAGATGTCAAAGATATGTTCATCTGTGTCCGGCGCATGTTCAACTGGCAGTATGTCACCTTCATTTTAACGAACTGGCAGAAGACAGACCAGCCAATCACTCCGAGACTGGTAAAAACGCTGGTAGACAGCGAACAGGTGCGGTTGAATGGGCTTACGTCACGAGGATATCTCTTAGGGGCCAGTGTCCAGTTCCTGGCTGATGAAAACCCGACGACCGATTTACTGGCCGGCATCTTCCGAATCCACACGAAGCTGACGCCGCCAGTCCCGGCACAGGACATTGAAGATACCTTTGAGTATGACGTATCGAACTTTGAAGTATTATTCTCGTAAGGAGGGAAACCCATGGCAGTAAATAAAATCCCGGAAGTCATCAATGATATGCGGGCCTATATCGACGGCGCCGACGATTTAATCGGCGTCAACGAAGTCGAATTGCCGGATTTGAAATCGCTGACAGAAGATATTGAAGGCATCGGCGTCGCTGGTAAAATCGAAGCGCCCATCGCCGGGCATTTTGATTCCTTGGAATTAAAGATGACCTGGCAGGTGCCGACGAAAACGAGTTCCCGACTGGTCGGCGGCAGCACATTGGCCCTGGAACTCTACTCGGACATCCAGAACTGGGACAGCGGCGCCAATGATTATGAACACGAGCAGTACCGCGTCGCCGTCCGCGGCCGCGTCAAGAGCCACAACCCTGGCAAATTCAAAGCCGGCTCCAAGACAGACAGCGAAACCGTCATCGAATGCACGTACTTTAAAATCGAAATGGGCGGATCCACGCTCTGCGAAATCGACAAATACGGATACAAAGCCATCGTCAATGGCGTCGACCTGTTACAGCAGGTCCGGGCCAATATCGGAATGAATTAGGAGGATTAGCATGAAAGAAAAAGAAAATGAACTCATCAACGCTGAAATCGTAGATCAGGAAAATATCCTGCATCTGACAACTCCGCTGCCGAACGGGCAGACGGAAATCTATTTTGACTTTGCAAAGCTGAACGGCTATGCTCTGCTGGCTTGCATGAGCCAGGCTAAAAAGAAAGACAAACTTATGACAGTACCGGCATTATCCATGGAATATCAGGCTATGGTTGCTGCTGCGGCCGCTAAAATGAAGTATGACAACATCCTCAACTTGAGTGGCCCGGACTTCATGGCAGCCTGCTTGAAGGCGCAGAATTTTTTACTGCCCAAGGAGCCGTAGAAAACATAAGATTGTCGGCTATGAGGCTTGCCAAGTACACAAAAACGCCGATTGGATGGTTCCTGGAACAACAAATCGGCGATTTTCATGCCTGGATTCAAGTTATGAATGAAGAAGTCGAACGGGAAAAAGAAGAAATAGAGAAGGCCAAGAAGGGAGGGCAATAAGATGAGTCGTGTCATGGAATTAGCTATTGCCATCAAGGGCCGTCTGGATGGGTCTGTAGCTTCGTCGATGCAGCGGGCCATTGCAGAATCCAAAGAACTGAAAACGCAAATCAAAGCGGCCAATGACGCCATGCGAAATGCACAGCGGGCGGCATCGGCAGAGCAACGGGCGACCGGACAGGTCAGCGTAGCGTCCTATCGTCAGATTGCCGCCCTACAGGCTCGTATCAATGATTTGACACAGCGACGGTCAGATATTTTAGATGCCCAGGCCAGGAAACAAAAAGCACAAGCAGCGTTTGACAACGCCCAAAGCAAACTGAGTAGTACAGCCACCAAAGTTGCAATCAGCGCGGCTCCGTTAATTGCGGCAACTAAAGCAGCCGTGGATTTTGAAAGCGCCATGGCCGATGTACGTAAAGTTGTCGATTTTGACACGCCACAACAATTTGCGCAAATGAATGAAGACGTTTTGAAGTTATCGACTAATTTGCCGATGGCGGCGGATGATATTGCCAAAATCGTAGCCGCTGGCGGTCAGGCAGGGATAGCACGTCAGGATTTGATGCAGTTTGCTGAGGATGCGGTAAAAATGGGCGTCGCATTTGACGTAACGGCCGAACAGGCCGGGGATATGATGGCTAAATGGCGCAGCGCATTTAAATTGAACCAGCAGGACGTTGTAGCCTTAGCCGATAAAATCAACTATCTGGGCAATACGACAGCAGCCTCAGCCCCATTGATTTCAGATGTTGTGACCCGAATCGGGCCACTGGGCGAAATCGGCGGGGTTGCATCCGGCGAAATTGCCGCCTTAGGGGCTTCGATGATAGCGACTGGCGTACAGTCCGACGTAGCGGCAACAGGTATCAAAAATCTGATTCTGGGGATGACAGCCGGTGAAGGTGCTACCAAGAGCCAGGCCGCTGCCTTCCAACAGTTGGGCTTTGATGCGGCAGATATGGCCAAGCGGATGCAGACCGATGCCAAGGGAGCCATTATGGACGTCTTCCGGGCACTGCAATCCTTGCCGAAAGACCAGCAGGCCAGCGTTCTGGCCGATTTGTTTGGCAAAGAATCTATTGGTGCCATTGCGCCTTTGTTGACCAATTTGGACGCATTGGAAAGTAATTTTAAAAAAGTCGGGGATGCATCGCAATATGCGGGGTCAATGGAAGCGGAATATCAAGCACGAAGCAGAACAACGGCGAATCAGTTACAATTGGTCAAAAACGCCATTGTTGCCGTAGGGATAGGCATTGGATCAGCATTATTACCAGCTATCAACGGAGTTTTAAACGCAATAATTCCAGTGGTATCTGCCTTTGCAAACTGGGCACAGCAAAACCAAGGAATAGTACAAACCATGGTTGCCCTGGCGGCCAGTTTTGCCGGTGTTTTGTTAGCCGCAAGATCGTTATTAGCAATAAGAGCTGGATTAAATATGCTTAAAGAAACGGCCCGTTTATTTTATACGGTAAACCAAAACGGGCAAATTGTCTTACGTGGGGCCGCGATGGCTTCAAATATTTTCAAAGCCGGGTTAAGCGGGCTTGGTACAGCGTTTCGCCTTGCCGCGACGGGAGCCAGAGCCTTGGCTCTGGCTCTCATGGCCAATCCGATTATAGCGATTGTTGCTGTCATCATCGCTGTCGTAGCCGCAATTATTTACTTCTGGAATACAAACGAACAGTTCCGGGCCGCTATCATTGCGATTTGGAACAACATTGTCGCTTTTGGGATGAGCCTGTTTTCTGCCCTGGCCGCCTTCTTCACAGGCGTCTGGAATGGAATTGGGGCTATCGCAACAGCGGTTTGGAACGCCATCATGGCCGTGGCCACGACGGTCGTATCCGTCATCATGAACATTGTTTCCGCATTTGGGGCCTTCTTTGCAGGCGTCTGGAACGAATGCCTGGCCATCGCGGCGGCCGTATGGGATGCGATTTCCAGTTTCGTGTCAGCCGCAGCCAGCGTCATAGAAGGCATCATCTCCGCACTGGTAGATTATATCTCCTCTGCCTGGGATAGCGCGGTAGCGGCAGTACAAAGTTTTGCAAGCAGTGTCATGAGCGCCATCGGCCAGGCTGTAGATTGGGCTATGGAAAAATGGAATAGCCTGGTCAATGCTTTGTCTCATCCGATTGATACTGCTATTAACATAGCACAAAACATAACCCGGACGATAAGCGAAGTTACCGGCGGCGGTGATGATGTCAGTGAAAACGCGAAAGGCGGTATTTATCAGCGCGGTGCCTTCCTGACGACCTTTGCCGAAGACTCGGCAGAAGCGGCTATCCCATTGGACGGGTCGGCACGGGCTATCTCATTATGGCAGCAGGCCGGTGCGGCATTAGGGGTCATGCCCAGAACACCGCAGCGGATGAGCACAGGAACGGCCAAAGCACCTGTTTACAGCAACAGTAGTATCACACTGGACTTCCGGCCGACAATCAACGTCCAGGGCGGCGGTGATGTAGCCAGTGCGGTACGGCAGGCCCTGGAAGAACAGGCACGGCAATTTCAACGGGAACTGCCTAAGATGCTGGACAAGGTATCGGCAGGACGGAGGCGGTTGAGCTATGAATAAGTACACGACGGTCCAGGGCGACATGTGGGATGCCATCGCATACAAGATTTTCGGCAACGAACTATATATGAATGAACTGCTGGAAGCGAATAACGACTACAGAAATGTAGCCGTTTTTCCGGCAGGCATTGTTCTAACAGTGCCGAAAATCAATACCATCCAGTCGTCTAAGATTTTACCGCCATGGAAGAGGTGAGCCCATGTCCCTGGAAACCATTAAAGCGAAACTGAATGAATGGAAAAAAGAGCTGACACCAGGAACATTCTTGGGACGACGGGCTTATGCGCAGATACTCTACACACCGGCAGGAGAAACAGAGAGCCAGGATATATCCGAGGATATGATGAAATATTTACTGTCCATCGAAGTGACAGACAACCTGTCCGGGCAAGTCGACGACATGACGGTCACGCTGGAAGACCGCGCTCAGTTATGGCAGGACACGTGGTATCCGGAACCGGGGTCCAAATTGGATATCACCTTGTATACGCTGAATAAAAACGGCGTCAACGAGGGTATCAAAAAACTTCCGGTTGGCGAGTTTGAAGTCGATGAAATCGAAATAAACGGGATGCCGACGACCGTACAGATTAAAGCGGTGAATGCCATCGCGGATACGTCCTTGCGAGGCGTCAAGCAGAACCAGTCTTGGGACAATATTAGCCTTTATGAAATAGCTAATGACATTGCCGAGCGAAATGGCATGTCCCTGGACTACGAGCCGGGCGAGCAGAACAATCCATCATATGAACATGTTGAGCAGTCCGACGCATCAGACCTGGAATTTCTGAAAAAGCTATGTGATGATGCCGGGTTAGATCTAAAAATATCCACCAAGACTATCATCATCATCGACGAAGCGGCCCAGGAAACCCAGGAGCCGTTGATTGTATTCTGGCGGCCGGGAACGGCTTCCTTTTCGGAGCAGACAAGCGATGATGACGTATCGCCGGACAATCCGCTGAACTTCACGGAATTCCTGTCATACTCGATGAAGGCCAAGACCCGCGACATTTACCGGGCCTGCCATGTCAAGTACAAACAAGGTAAGAACAAAGAAGTCGTGGAGGGGTATTTTGAAGCGCCAGACAAACAAACGGGCCTGACACTGGAAGTGAATGAACAGGTCGATACCGTGGATGCTGCCAACAAACTGGCCCGGAAAAAATTGCGAGAGCAGAACCGGGATGAAATTACGACATCTTTTAGTATGTATGGCGACTTCCACTTCATGGCCGGCATTGTCATCCAACTCATGAACTTCGGGGCCTTTGATGGAAAATATATTGTCACCAAGGCGACGCATAGCCTAGGAAATGGGTATGTACTCAGCCTTGAAATGAGGAGGTGCCTCGATGGATATTAAAAAAACATTGGAGAATCTGATTTTCTACGGCACCGTATGTGCGCTGACCCCACAGGAAGGCACCGTTCGCGTCTGCCGGGAAGAGAAAGGCAATAAGGTTACAAATGACTTGTTTGTCTTACAGCGTGGGTCCTCAGAGTCCAAAGACTATTGGATGCCCGCCATTGGGGACCAGGTGCTTTGTGTGCAGATGCCGAATTTCTCAGGATCCGGCGTGGGAGACGGGTTTGTCCTGGGGACCTTTTTCAGCAGTACCGATGCACCCCCAGGCGGAGCCGATGCGAGCACACGGGTTATCGACACGCCGGGGAACCTGAAAATCAACGTCGGCGGAGCCTTGCAAATCAATGCCGCCGGTGGCGACGTCGTCGTCAATGGCATATCCTTGGTATCACACGTTCACGGTGGCGTAACGTCAGGCGGCAGTAAAACGAGCACGCCAGAATAGGAGGCACTATGTATATCGGATATATGGGCAGTCTGCCATTCATCGTATCGTCTCACTATTTAAGGACACCGGCTAATGTACAGACCGAAGCCGGTAGCCGCTGGCAGGACCATGACATCATTTATCACAAGCCGGTCAGTGAGTTTATCGGGCCGAAACTGCGTACTATTACCTTTGACCTGATACTCACATCATCGCATAACATTGCGATAAAAAAAGACCTGGCCACCATGAAAGAAATGTGCGAAAACGGCACGGTATTCCCGTTAATCATCGGGATGCGGCCAGTCAGCCAGAACTATTGGCGCTTAGACTCCATGTCCGTTTCGGACACTTTTTTTAGTTCTGTCGGGGCGCTGATTTGGGCCAAAGTCAACGTAAAGCTTGTCGAATACGATGACAGTAACTACCAGGAAGAAAAGTCGAAACTGAACCTCTACGGCAGCATTGCCAATGGTATATTAACCGTATTTAGATAGGAGGCCCCATGGAATATGTCGTAACGCCAAACACGGAAACAATTGATTTGGCACCGGAAACAGAAATAGAAGAAATATTACAGAACGTCCGGATTATATTAGGTACTGTGAAATTCTCCGTTCCCCTGGACAGGGAATTTGGCATTTCCGGGGATGCAGTAGATAAACCCATGCTACAAGCAGAAGCCATCTTGTCGAGTGAAATATTTGCTCAAATCAAGCGCTATGAGCCACGGGTAAGCATAACAGAGATCACATTTACCGGCGACATAAACGGACGACTCATCCCGAAAGTGACGGTGAAGATTAATGAAACTAGTTGATTTGCCGGATATCGAATTCGTAGACGGCGATGCGGAGAAAATCAAAGCCGCCGTCTTTAACGACTATACCAGCATAACCGGCCGAACCTTAGCCCAGGGCGATCCGGTACGACTGTTCTTGCTGGTCGTATCCGAAGCGATTGTCCGGCTTGTAAATAATCAAAATTACATCGGCAAACAGAATCTGCTGAAATATGCGTCCGGCGGAAACCTGGACAACCTAGGCGCTTTTTCCGACACAACGCGAATACCGGCATCGGCCGCAACGACAACGCTGCTGATTACGTTGGCAGCTAAACGCGAACAAGAAACTATCGTAAAATCAGGAACGCGTGTAGCGACGGACAGCGGCATTTATTTCGCAACCAACGAAGATGCGGCCGTCCTGGCAGGGAACCTGACAACGACGGTAAAAGCAACATGCCAAACGGTCGGCACAGTCGGAAATGGGTTTCTCTCAGGCGAAATCAAATCCATAGTTGATCCAGTGGCTTATGTGGCTTCCATCGTCAATACGACGACCAGCGCAGGCGGAGCCGATGAAGAGTCAGATGACGACTATCGAGAACGCATCCACGAAGCGCCGGAACGATTTTCCACGGCCGGGCCGACAGGGGCTTACGAGTATTGGGCGACGTCGGCTAACAGCGGGATCATCGACGTTGCCGTAACCAGTCCCAGCGCCGGTACCGTTGAAATACGGCCGCTCATGACAGGCGGGACACTGCCGGAGAAGGAATTACTGGACGCGGTAAAAACGGTAGTATCTGCGGATAAAGTACGTCCACTGACCGATAACGTATCGGTCGTCGCGCCAGATGCGGTATCCTATGACATTACCCTGACCTATTATACCGACGTCGGCACGGCGGAATCTACTGTCAAAGACGCTGTAACGACAGCCGTAAATAACTATCGGCTGTGGCAGAAATCTAAAATTGGCCGGGATATCAACCCGTCGCGACTGATTGCCGATGTCATGGCTGTCGCCGGCGTAAAACGCGTCATCGTCACGGCGCCGACCTATACCGTGCTGACAGGCGTACAAGTTGCCCAGGATAAAACGGTATCCGTCGTCTTAGGAGGGAGTGAAGACGAATGATAGATGCGGATTACAAAATCGCAGAACATTTGCCGGAATCCATCAACAAAGACCCCGTACCGGATTTGGCACGCGTCATCGATATGGCACTGTCCGACATCAATCCGGATTTGCTACTGATTTACCCGGCCATTGATGACCTGCCGGAAGCGCTCATTGACCATCTGGCAGAGCAGATGCACGTCGACGAATACGATGACAATTCGGACTTGTCTGTAAAAAGGAAGCAAGTCAAAGAATCGTTTTTACTGCATAAATTCAAGGGCACAAAATATGCTGTACAGCGGGCCGTAGCTACGGTGTATCAATCAGCTGTGGTGCAGGAATGGCCTGAATACGACGGTCAGCCATATCACTTCCGAGTAACGCTGATAACGGCTCCATTAGATGGAGCAACACTAATCAATAAAATGGTAAGGTTGATCAATGCGTATAAAAACACGCGATCATGGCTGGATTATGTGCAATTCATCAGGCGATGCACAGGAGAAGCTAAGTTCGGCGCGAATATGAGTATTGTTCGCCAGACATGCATTACATTTGATTTAAAACAAATGCTGATAGCACAGAAAGATATTTATTTTGCCGGTGCTGTCGGCACATTCAGGAGGGATGTCATTCATGGCAAATTGGAATAAAATCACCATGACCGATGTCGGGGCGACATTGCAAGCCAAAATCAATGCGGGCCTGACTACACTCAAGTTTACTCGTGTTGCTATCGGGTCTGGTACGCGGACCGGGTCGTTGAACAGTGCAACAGCATTAATCAATGAACAGATGACACTGGGAATCAATAAAATTACGCAAAGCGGGAATACCGTAACGCTAGAGCTGACTATCAGTAACAGTGGGGTTAAAACGGGGTTCAAGATATCAGAGCTGGGACTATTTGCGACGGACCCGGATGTCGGTGAAATCATGTATGTGGCGATGACGGACGACAATCCAGATTATATGCCAGCCGAAGGCGGAAGCACGGTCGTACAACAGGAATTTCAGTTACAGTTTACCATGAGCAACACGGGGAACGTATCAGCGACCATCAACCCCAATGGATTTTTGACCGTCGCACATAATACAGACGATGCAGCACATGAAAACATTTTAATGGTCACATCAACAGCCAATAAACCGGCGTCTATGTCTGAGCGTGGCATGTGGGTCGAAATCGTCAAATAGGGGTGATGAGATGCTTAAAATACGAGGCATGGACATCTACTATGTACGTGGCGATGATGACAGTTTTACCGTTTATCCGGTACAGGCAGACGGAACACCCATTATGGGGTATACCGGCGTCTTCTCCGTAAAGCGTACCTATGATGATACAGAGTATGTCTTGCAATGTACGATGGACGGTTCCGTCGTAGATCTGACGCACGAAAAGACCCAGGGACTTGCTTATGGCGATTATGTATGGGATGTGCAGTTGACCTTATCAGACGGGACGCATCAGACCATCGGCCCGGGCAAGTTCCATCTGCTACCGGACGTCACGACGACGTAGGAGGTGCCGCATGGATAAAATTAGGGCTGTATTGACGGCACGGTCCTCTGCGCTGTCTGCCCGTCTGAGCGCTGGGAATACCCTGACGGTAGGCATGGGCGTAGCCGGGACCAAAGGGACCGTTTATACGCCGCATATCACGGATGACGGCATATTATCTTGGACTAATGACGGCGGCCGGGACAACCCCGCCCCGGTAGACATCAAAGGACCAAAAGGCGATATGGGACCACAAGGCCCGGTGGGGCCACAGGGTCCGGCAGGAAAAGACGCTATGGCCGACACCATACTGAACATGGATATTGATGCGATTTTTTAGGAGGAAACTATGGCAACAAAATTTCTGGATCTCGATGGCCTGAAATACTTTAAAACGAAACAGGATGCGGCGAACGACGGGAAGTATGTGCCCCAAGGCATTACGATTAATGGCGTCGCACTCAACAAGACCGGCATCACGATTACCGATGACACGAAGCTGAGCAAAACCGACGCGACCAGTCTCTATCTCAGCAAAACGGATGCGGCCAAAACCTATCTCGGTATCAGTGCCAAGGCGGCAACCGCCGGCGCGGCCGATACGGCGACCAAACTGGCCACGGCACGAACCATCAACGGTGTAGCGTTCGACGGGTCGGCCAATATCACCATCCACTCCACAGATAGCACGCCACGTATCGCTACGTCACTCATCGGCGCGGCTAACGGTGTTGCCCCGCTCGGATCTGACAAAAAGATTCCGGCTCAGTACATCCCAGGAGACATTGGCGAAGTACTCGAAGGATATTACAGCGGCGGCAAATTTTATAAAGAATCCACGCATACGACGGTAATTACAGGCTCGACCAACACCATGTATGTCGATATTGGCAGCACCGACAACGACGTATACAGATGGACCGGCACGGCATACGTGCTCATCAACGACGCCGTCAGCACCGCCGACAAGGCCGTCCGGGATGGCGACGGCAATACCATTACGACGACCTACGTCAAAATCGCAAGTGGCAAAGGACTCAGCACGAACGACTACACGACGGCCGAAAAGAACAAGCTGGCCAGCCTCAGTAACTATACATTGCCGGCAGCGACAGCCAGCGTCCTCGGCGGTGTCAAAATTGGAAGCAATATCACCGTGTCGTCGGGCGTCGTCTCGCTGACGTCTGCTAATGGCACAGCAGCCCTCGGATACACGCCGGCGAATTCGGCCAGCACAGTCACGTACTCGGCGCTTAGCCAGACCGAAATCGACACCTGCTTTGCATAGGGGGTGGCTGTCATGGCAACTAAATTTTTAGATGCGGCCGGGCTGAAATACGCAGTCAGTAAAATCAAAACGTTGATTGCGGCCAAACAAGACAAACTCACCTTTGACAGCAAGCCCACGTCCGGAAGTACAAATCCGGTCACCAGTGGCGGCGTATACGACGCTATCAACAACGGCATCACCCTCAGCGTAAAGCCGTACGCCTGGTCCAGCACCTGGATAGAAGTACCGACAGAAGATATGTATGTGGGCGGAACGGAGCCGACCGCAGAGCATACGATTTGGCTTGAAGTCAGCGAATAACAAGGAGGATAACAACATGGGCATTTTAAAAGGCATTTTACATCACTGGAATAAAACAAGCAGCGCATATGACACAATTCATCCCGAAACCGAAGTAGCCCAGGTAACGGACTGGAACAAAGGCATCGTCAATACCTTGGCCAGCACAGGACTGAGCAGTCTCGTCAACGTATTGTCGTCGGACAGCCTGATTGCGCTGCTGATTAAAAAAGTATTTGACGCGACAGGCGTTAAGTACTCGCTGGGACAAAACGGATATGTGTGCTGGGGTGCCCTGTTTGGTGGGGTAATTACACAGTGGGGAGCTTATGTTTCTGCTGCGAATCAACATGCATATCCCATCGCGTTTAGCGAGGCTTGCTATACAATCGTTACAGCGGATACAGGCGATAGCGCCGTTGGGTTTGGCGTGAAAATAGTGTCAAAAACTGAGTACTACATTTACGGCAAGGAAGGAACTAATTGTCATATCTTGATGGTAGGCAAGTAGCTGTCTACTTGCCTATGGCGATGTATCGCACAGACCATGTGTCAAGTTTGGTTCCTGCCTGATCGCATGCCACCCAGGTTGTTTGACTTTTATACCGTTGACTCATATATTCGGAAACTATCAACGGATCATTGCCATTGTGCATACATATAACGGCATAATCGGTGTTGGAAAACGCAAGTGGGAATATTATGCCCCCGTATCCCGCTCCGGTTGCCCCAGATAATCCCCACTGTCTACTTGCCGATAATTATCACGTTGCCGTAGATGTTGTCGGTGCTACTCGCGTTATTTCTATACCCGTGAGGGTAGCATTTAGTTGTTGTAACATAGTTAGATGATATGTATAAATTCGTATCCGTGGTATCGCAATGAATTGCCTCGATATGATCATATACGCTCGTTAAAGCAATCGGGTATGTGACCCACGTATTAAACTGACAATTTACCCACTGTTTAATATCCTAATGCTCCCCAGAAGAACATCACATGTTCGCTAGATTTAGTATTATTCCAATACACTGTGAATTGGCTTGTACTTATTACATCCAAACCTAAAGCATAGGTTCCGGAACCGCAGTCATTTGTCCAGCAAGATACGGATTTACTTTGAAATGCAATTGGAAAATAGTATGACCATTCCGCTTGATTTAAATCGATTAATCCCCACTGTTGAAAGGAATTGAGTAAAATGACCGAACACGACAAATCTATATACCTCATGCTTGGCACCGACGACGAGAAAAAACGTCCCAGTGTCGTATGTGGCGAGGTAAATAACGCAATTTACATGATGAAAGTTGTCGCTGAAAGCTACGGAGTCGTTTTCAGCGATGCCGTCATCGACCAGTTATATAAAGAGCTGGACGAGCATCTAAAACGGATGCAAAAGTTATGATTATCAATATTTTTTAGATAAATGAGAAATACAGCATTAACCAGATCACCGGTAGTCCGCATCAAATAAAATCATCTATAGATGCAGGCTTACCGATTTTTAGAGTATCAATAGTAACAGCGATAGAGCCGCGTAGCGGACGCATTTTATGCGCCTGTATGCGGCTCGTATAGTATCGCACTAGTAACAATTATTTAAGCAACTCGATGCATTTGCGGAGCTGTCGCAAGTTTTTGTGCGTATAGACGCGCTCTGTGATGTCGCCGCCAGCGTGGCCGAGAAGACGCCTCTTTGCCGTCTCGTTGGCTCCGGCATTATCAAGCAGTGTCGCCACTGTGTGCCGGCAGTCATGCGTAGTATGGCCATCGGCACGGATGTGGTGCATGACAGTACGCCATACCGCGCAGTACCGCCCATAGTTGTATGGCTGGCCCATATCATCGCAGATGAGTGCATCCCCTGGGCTTTCCATTCGGGACTCGATGAGTGGCGCAATGCGGTGATGTATGGGGATGATGCGGATTCCGGCGGCGGTTTTGCTTCGGGTGATGCGGATATAACGTTGGCGCAGATGGACGTCCGTTTTTTGCAGCTGTAGCATCTCACCGCAGCGCATCCCCGTATAGAGCAGGATAAGCACGGTATCAACGCCAGAACAGTCCACGGACTTCCATAACCGGTTGATTTTCTGCCGGCTAAAGGTGTGATGCGGATGTACTGGCCGATTACGGCCGATGGAGAGTAGCGGCGCGTAGTTTGTTGTTGATAGCTCGATTTTGTTTGCATATTTGAGCAATAGCGATATCAGCGACCGGACCTTTTTGACGCTGCTGTAAGACAGTCCGTGACGGCGCATGTCGTCAATGACTCGCTGATAATCGGCATAGCGCAGGTCCTCGACAGGCATTCCGTGGAGCGTAGATAGATGCTGATATGCATTGCGGTAACTGTCCAGTGTCGATTGTGATGGCTGGGTATCCTCCGTATGCCGTGGAAGCCAGCGGTGATAGAGCTCGGCGAATGTTATTTTGTGACCTGGAAGGGAGCGATGATGATGAGCACGATGATAGTCCGCTTGAAAAATTTGAGCGTCAACCAGATTTGTAAAATATTCGACCGGTCGTTGTCGCCCCTCATCCGTCACTACAAAGACAAACGGCCGCCGCCGGCGTCCGGATAAATGCTTGATACAACCGTATCCATTGGGATTACGCATAATTACCACCTCATTTTATAAGATAAGGAGATAGTAACATGACAACAAGCAATGTTGATTATTACTGCGCGGCCTTTGATGCCGATGGTAAGCGAATTTACTCGGCTATCTGCGATTTTGACCCGACGAAGGACAAGAACGCGGATAAAGTGCAGGCGCTCAAAGACAAAGCAAAAGAAACCGCATCCGACGCAGCCGTTATCGAAATCATCACGGCCGACGATTTTAACGCATATCTTGGCGGCAAGGTCCGCGGATTTGACGGAAAACCGACCGACTATATCCCGCCCGAACCGACCGAAGCCGAAAAGAAAGCGGCAACAATCAGCTCCATCAAAGCAAAATACAACGCTCAGCTCGATGCCATGGTCACGGCCCGCGTCAAAGCTACCATGCTCGGGGCGGATACATCGAAAATAGATGCCAACTATAAAAATACCCTGGCCGCCATGGCTGCGGAAATCAAGAACGCATAGGAACGCATAGGAGGGATGAAACATGGAATTTTGTGAATTTTGCGGGAACATTTTAAATGATGACGGACGCTGCCCTTGGGCGGATTGTCCTCATAATGCCATTTTGGACGTGATGGCCGCCGCCGAAGCCGCTGACAAGCAGACCACCACAACAGAGACAACCAAGCAGAACGGGGGCACGTAATTGGAATCAATCATAACTTTTTTTCGCGAGATGGTCCCAGGCGGGGCCGCTATGGGGTGGGGAGCCATAGTGTCATGTGTTGGTACGGCGTTTTCGTATCTCATCGGCTGGAATGATGTAATTGAAGCGTTGCTGGTAGCCATGGCCATCGACTACGTGACGGGAATCTTGGCAGCCTATATTAACCCTAATTTGGCATTGAATAGTCAAAAAGGCTTTAAGGGAATCTGCAAAAAAATCGTCATTCTGCTATTAGTGGCACTGGCTCACGAGCTGGACCGTGCCACGGGCCAGCCGGCTGTACAATCATTGGTGGTGTGGTTCTTCTTAGGGAATGAAGGGCTGTCAATCGTGGAAAATGCAGCGAAAGCGGGATTACCCATCCCGGGGAAATTAAGAGCAACCTTAGAGCAATTAACAGATAAAAATGAAAGGACGGTACAGAAATGAAAGTATTTTTAAATCCGGGGCATGACACAAAATATGATTCCGGAGCAGTACATTATGACGCAGATGGAAATGTAGATTTACGGGAATGCGATGTAGCACTGAAAATTGGCACGGCTGTAAAAAAATATCTCGAAATTGCCGGCTGCGAATGCCGACTTTTACAGTCAGATAACCTATACTACGACAGTAGCTATGACGACCGTCCGGTAGCCGTCTGCGCGGATGCGAACGAATGGCCGGCAGACGTTTTTGTCAGTATCCATTGCAATGCTGCTAACGGCCAGGCCAGCGGTACAGAGGTAGAGTGCTACAGCTACATGAGCGACGGCGAGAAACTCGCGCAGTGCATCCAAAACCAGATTGTCGGCGCGCTTGGTACCATAGACCGCGGCGTCAAAGAGATGTCGGGACTAATCGTACTGCGTCATACTGATATGCCGGCCGTACTCGTAGAGACAGCATTTATCGACAATGACGATGATGCGGCTTTGCTTACAGACAAATGGGATGACTTCGCTCGGGCTATTGCTAGGGGTGTAACAGATTACGAACAATCTAACAATTAAAACTATTATATTGTATTTTTATGGAGGCAAAAACTATGAGTAAATGGACAGAAGTACGTGACGGGTTTGTTTCTGCTTTGGACGTTAATGATGTCGTGGATGCGGCAAAAAATCAGATTTTAGACAGCTTAGCCGGCGACGGTATGGAAGCCATCGAAGCGGTAGCGGATAAATTTGTTACCCAGGTACAGGCGCAGGCTACGTCTGAAGCAGGCTGGAACGCCATCCGTGATAAATTTGTTTTGCCGCTGTTAATCAACGGCACGATTTGGCTGGCAAAATTGGTGCTGAGCAAGAGCAATGCATCTACTGACGCATAACCCATATAAAGCATATGTAATGTGGAAGCCTCTGGCAGTAAGCACCGCGATTGTATGCGGAACGCCGACCCCAGGGGCTATTTTTTTTGTTGCAAATTTTGCGAGACGTGTTATACTATAATCAAGTCACGGCAGAGATATTCTGACCGCGAGGGTTGAAATTGTAAAATTGATTAGTAGTACGTTAGTACCCGATCAAGCAAAAGGCTTGTCATACCGTTTTGGTAGACAAGCCTTTTTGCTTCTTTTTATTGACAGAGAGCAGGAAACTTAAAAGAAAAAACTGAAAAGACTAAAATTAGACTGGACATATTGTACTGCTTGTAGTACAATATAAGCAGAAAGAAAAAGGAGGTAGTCAAAAATGGAAATGAACGCATTCAATCTTAAATGGGCAGGTGTGCAGTCTGATGAGGAAATTCTTGCAAGAAAAGAAAAGCGCAGAGCTCGCGTTGTTATACCACATTACGGTGAAAATGGTCTTTCGTTTGCATATTTCGAAGAACTTCCAATGTATTTCTATAGAATACCTTTATTCCTTAACCGGGTATTAAATTATGAGGAGGGGTATACGGATGTGTATTCAGCTTTAATCCCGCCTGGACGTGTGGAAAAGGAATTCGAACCGGCTAAAAAATTGGGACTCGTTGATTATAAAATAATTGGTGAAAAAATCGGTTTCATCGACTTAGATAATATTAGGTTTAATTATAAATTTTTTGATGAATACAAAATAGCAAGTGACTATGATCGTGCTGTCATGCTTCGTAATCTCGTTAAAAAATATGATAAGAGGTGATGTTGTGCTATATAGCAGGAAAAGAGCGAACCAAAAGTGGCTCAGGGAAAATTACGAATCAATAACTATTAGGGTCCCAAAAGGGACTAAGGAGCAAATAAAAACGTGGGCAGACGCCTGCGGTCTTAGTATGGCCTCTTACATAAAAGAGGCTTGTAGGGAAAAAGGAGAGAAAAAACATGAGTGATTTTACTAAATTAGCTGTAGGTTCGCCTTTGCCATTCAACGCCCCTGGAGAAATTTGTTTTACCATGTCCGGAGGCACACCGACACTTGTTATGCAACTTCCCGGATTAACAATAGAAGAAATACAATCGGTAAAAAGGGGGAAAGCTCATTTTAAAGTTATCGATTTAGACGGTGTAATTTTCTGGTTGATAAAACTAGGGACGCTTGAGTGGATGGACGTCCCATACAGCCCACATCTAGACAAGGGTATAACAATACCTGAAATACCGGATGGGACGGGATTGGCTATTCAAATTATATTGGTAGAAGCTACTACGCGCATTGTTAAAGTTTTACGCTTAATAACAGTACCAACAAACACTAGTAGATCATTCTTAAAGAAGGTACAATATGAATTGCAACAGTCTTTTAACTTTAATGAATACGGATTGAAAGTACAAAAAATTTACACAAGCTATTCAACGGCTGCACTTGTGAAAATGACGTCAACTAATTAATAAAAGGCCATCGTATGAGATTTTTGCTTTATACGATGGCTTCTTTTTAACTCTTATTATACCGTTTTCGGTATTGACACACCGCACCGAAAACGGTATAATATAGACAAAGAAAAGGAGCTGATTTATATGAAATACGAAATTGAATACGCCTGTGGGCACACCGGAACCGTACAATTATTTGGTAAAACAGCCGATAGAGAACGTAAAGTAAAATGGCTGGAAACACAGCTCTGTCCGGCTTGCGAACACGCCGAAATAGAAAAGCGTCGCGCTGAAGAAGCTGCGGTCGCTAAAGAAAAAGCGGAAGAATTCGGCCTTCCTGAATTAGAAGGTACCCCTAAACAGGTGTCCTGGGCTCTGACGATTAGGGATAATATCATCAAGCGAGAACTCGATACACTAAAAAGAAAACAAAGAAGAAATAGCGAAGCCGCTGAAAATCAAAGACAATTTATTGATTGGCTCTGTCAGCAGAATCAAGCCGGTTTCTGGATTGACCATCGGAGACATTATAGTGACGAATTACAATACTTCTGGAAACAGGATCAACAGAAAAAAGAAGAAGAAAAAATGCTTTTAGGTGCCGATGATGATACAGAAATTATTGCGCCTGAAGAAAAAAGTACGAATACAATAGCACGCATCAAAGAACATCTTGATTTCATAGAAGTTAAGTCCGAAAAAGACGACAGCGTGATTCGCTGCGTAAAAAAATGCGGGTTTAATTGGCGCGGTACCTGGAAATTAGAAATAACAGAAAAAACAGGATCCGCGGATGACAGAATGGCAGAAGTGGGCAATCTACTCTTAAACGCTGGGGTGTCTATTGAAATCAAAAAATCTTTAAAAGAAAGAACAGTAAAAGGAGATTTCAAGGCCAAATCCTATAAGTGGATTGATGCAAAAAACGGAGAATTCTACATTACTTGGCATCGAGATGCCAGTTATTACAACGAAGCCAAACGTTTGCCAGGCGCAAAATGGGTATCTGGTAGAGGGATGGCAGTTAGACCGGAATATTTCGAAGAAATTCAGGAATTTGTCAACTTGTACCAATTCTCCGTAACAAAAAAAGCGCAGGCTTTACTTAAAGAGGCAGAAGATAAAATCAAAGGCGTTCCACGCGTATCGCCTACAACGATAAAAGAATCCATAGATGATAACAAACCGAACTTACAAGATATCCTGAACTCAAGCCGGGATATCCTGGATGATTTAAGGGATGATTAAATGCTTACAAAACTGTATCCGCATCAGCAAAATGCGGTAGATAAATTAAAACATGTGAAAGTCGGTGCCCTGTATATGGAGCAGGGCACCGGCAAAACCCGGACAGCGCTGGAACTCATCCAGCGCCGATGGGAAGCTAGTAAAATAGATTGTATTCTCTGGCTTTGCCCATGCAGTACAAAGGAAAACTTAAGAGAAAACATAAAATACCATGCAGCCGATGAAGAATTTGAAAAATATATCGTTGTGAGAGGCATTGAAAGCCTCTCATCTTCTGACCGGTTGTATTTACAACTTTTAGAATTGGTTAAAACTCATCGCCCATATTTAATAGTCGATGAAAGCACGCTGGTAAAAAATAAGCGCGCAATCCGTACCGAGCGGATTATTGAACTCGGTAAAAAATGTGAGTATAAACTCATCTTAAACGGCACGCCAGTGTCGAAAAATGAGGCGGATTTATTCGCCCAGTGGTACATCCTTGATTGGCGAATCCTGGGTTATCAGTCGTATTATAGTTTTGCCGCCAATCACATAGAATACTATGAAATCAGACTGCCAGATGGCAGCAAAATCATAGACAGGAGACGTATAAAAAACGTTTTGAATGTGGACTATCTTACCGAGAAAATAGCCCCGTATACGTACCAGGTAAAGAAATCAGAATGCCTGGAACTTCCCAAGAAAAACTATTGTCGGGAAGCCTTTTCTTTGACAGAGGAACAAAGAATATCATACGAGAACGTTAAATATCGCTATCTTATCGATATCGATGAGATGCGGTCTGATACGATTTATAAATTATTTACGGCCTGCCAGCATATGACATCTGGAAGGCTAGTGACAACTAGTCCGACTGAAATAATGGAGACCAGACCGCTATTTCCAGCTGATGAAAATCCCAGACTGCTCAAATTGCAGGAGATGATAGATGATTACATAGAAGATGAAAAATGCATCATCTTTGCCAAATACCAAGCAGAAATCGATGAGATAGGTGATTTGCTGAAGAAAATGGGAAAGGCATATACTGTCTTCACTGGTAAAATCCCGCAGAAAAAGAGACAGGAAAACCGCCAGGCGTTTGCTAAAAATATTCAGTTTTTAATAGCAAATAAAACCTGCGGAGCCTTCGGCTTGAATCTACAATTCTGTCACAACGTGATTTTTTATGACAATGACTTTGACTTGGCAACACGGATGCAGGCTGAAGACCGGGTGCATCGTATTGGGCAGGATTATGAAGTATGGATTTACGACATTTATGCGGAGGACACTATAGATGAATTTATTTTGAAATGTTTGGACCGGAAAGAAAATATGGTAGAAGCGTTCAAGAGAGAAATAAACAGCTGGAAGGAGACGGCTATGGTGCACAATATTAGTTTTAGCGTAACATCATCAAAATTAGATCCAATCGATTTCTGGGTAACCATGGGCCCTATTTTTGCATCCAGAAGCATCCGGAAAGAGCTGGATGGCTATGCGCTTTCCAACGAAGATGACTGGACATGGATTTTAGCTAAGCACGAAAATGAATTAGTTGGCTTCATTTCCATAGAGCCAAAAAAAGATAAAGTCCATATTAATTCGATGTGGATCCGCACCGATTCAAGAGAAAAAGGAGTATGTCGGGAATTACTAAAGCGGGCTTTAAAAATCGTCGATTCCCAAAAGAAGGAGGTGACGATTACAACCCGTAAATTCATGAAGCCGACTTTGATTAAACTTGGATTTATAGTTTCTTCAGAGAAAGGGAAAAACTGGCTTACATTTAGGAGGGATGCACATGAATAAAACATATACAGATATAAATGTGTACGAAGCCGCCAAGCAAAGGCTAAATCTAATCTTTGATGAATTTGATAAGGTTATTGTGTCGTTTTCTGGCGGAAAAGACAGCGGTGTAGTACTTAATATGGCTATTGATATCGCAAGGCAGCGTAAGCGCAAACTGGGCGTTATGTTTCTAGACCTCGAGGCATTCTATCAGAAAACCATTGATTATGTCGAAAAAATGTTTTCTGAAAATGAAGACGTATTAGAGCCATTCTGGGTTTGCTTACCAATGGAATCACCAAATTCGCTGTCATATCTGGAACCTACATGGATATGGTGGCAACCGGAAAAAGAGCCGATTTGGGTGCGGCCCATGCCTAAAAATAAATGGGTAATCAATCTAAAAAATAACCCATTCGAATTTTATAAAGAAAATATGCCATTTGAAAAATTTATACTATACATGGGAGAGTGGTATGGCCAAGGGGCGAAGACAGCTCAACTTGTTGGTATTAGGACGGACGAAAGCCTGAATCGGTGGAGGGCTGTAGCTGCCAATCAGTCGCAAAAGAACAACTATATTACGACAAAAGGGGAATCAATTCCCTGGTCCGAAAAAATGACAGACAGCTGCTACAGCTTTTATCCTATCTATGACTGGACTGTGGAAGACGATTGGACCTATTACGGCAAGTTCAACAAGCCTTATAATCATCTGTATGACTTGTTTTATCGTGCTGGCATCCCGCTATCGAAAATGCGGGTAGACGAGCCGTTCGGCAACGAAGCAAAAGCCGGCCTGAGCATGTTTCGGGTCATTGAACCAGATACATGGGCTAGGGTCGTAAACAGGGTGTCCGGGGCCAATTTCGGCAACATATACAGCGGTAAAAAGATAATGAATGCCAATTATACACTACCAAAAGGCCATACATGGAAAAGCTTCTGCAAATTCCTTCTCACAACGTTGCCTGAAGAAACAGCAAATAACTATCGTCGTAAATTTATTAAATTTATCAAATATTGGGCTAAAACGGGGTGCCCTGTACGCGCTGATTTTATTAAGGAAATCGAAGAAACCGCTCCTGGAGCCTACGAAAACACACACCATTTCAGCAAACGAGGAAAGGGAGATAAGGAAGTCATCCGCGCGAAAAAAGTGCTAGATGAATTACCTGGTATTGATAATAAGCAGGATCTATGTACCTGGAAGCGTATGGCCATGTGTATCATTAAAAATGCTATGGATAAAGAATTTAAGAGCCCGGTATATAATGTAATTGCAGTCCCGATTGAAAAAATCAGAGCAAATGAATACAACCCGAACAGCGTAGCGCCGCCAGAAATGAAGCTGCTATATGACAGCATCAAAGAAGACGGCTATACGATGCCTATTGTCTGCTATTACCATAAAGACGATGACATGTATGAGATTGTAGATGGGTTCCACAGGTACTCGGTCATGCTCAAACACAAAGACATATATGAAAGGGAACACGGAATGCTTCCTGTATCGGTTATAGACAAACCAATCGGAGAACGAATGGCCTCAACCATTCGCCATAATCGAGCTCGTGGCAGCCATGACCTTGACCTGATGAGTAATATTGTTCGTGAATTAGTCGATATGGGCAAATCGAATCGCTGGATCATGAAGCATTTAGGTATGGACGCCGATGAAGTAATTCGGCTGAAACAGATTACTGGGCTGGCCGCTTTATTCAAAGACAACGAATTCAGCAAATCCTGGGAGGCAAAGTGATGAATTTTGAAGACGTGATGACGACGACGGAAGCGGCTAAACGCTGGGGCCTATCACCAACGACCGTAAAGCTTTATTGCTTAGGGACGAAAACACAGCCGTCGAAATTTAAAAAAGGAGAATTTAGAAAAAGCGAAAACGTATGGCTTGTGACTAAAGCCGGAATGGAAAGACTTTTTGGACCGGAGCATAAATAAACTCAAAAAAGACAGCTCGAAATGAGCTGCCTTTTATTTATAATATAAGAAAGCGACGCCCATTCCATTGTGAGTAGACGCCGCTTTGCTGTATCACATTAGTATTACAGTCAAAAAGATATGACCCCATTTTTGACCCCGCGAGTATCACTTTAATACGATTTAATGCGACCTATTCATATTATGATGTTGTCCAGAGATTAGCCAAACCGCATAACTAAGCCATTTTTAGCAAAGGTAGTTGAGACTTAGGATCTGGCGCCTCACGGCGTGAGGGTTCAAGTCCCTCCACTCGCACCAAAAGGACAACTATCGCTTTGAGCGGTGGTTGTCCTTTTTTATTGGCTCCATACATTTGATACGTTTGACCCCGTTTTGACCCCGCAATAAGGTAAAACGAAGCCGATTGAATAAGATGATTCAATATTTGATTTCACGATAAATTAAAATGGGAACGATTCCGTATTGGGCATTAGAATATAACTGATTAATCGCTGTTGTGCAGGCGTCTATTGCGTCCTCGATAGTTCCGGGAGAAGAAATAATATTTTCAGAATTATTCTTGACTTGAGAATCCAATATCCCGAGAATGTACCATTTGCCCGGTAAGTCGATGCCATAAGTACGGTTTAAATCAGATTGTTGGATAGATAAACAGCCTTCACGCAATGTTCCACTAATTAATGTTGAGTCAAATTTGATGGATAATTCGATAGAGTCATCCATAGCTTCAATCATGGATGTCATCGCCTTGAAGATATTTTTTATATTATGATTATTGGGAAGTTGGAAAAATTTAGAGTTTTTTTCCAACACAGGCATTAACTTTTTTATAGAGCGCAAATCTCTGATTTTTATAGGTGCCTGTATACAGACCAGTTTACCAGAACATAAAGAAGGCAATGACTGCAAGGGGGAGATACTCAAGTCATTCAATAAGCCGATAATTTGGCTATGATAGGGGTCATATTCTTCGGAGGCTTCTTCCTTAGTTTTATTTTTTGAGCCAATTTTCCCGGAAACCACTTCAATATTTCCTTTGCCAGACATAAAAGAGCCCTCAGAAGTACCGATCGTTTTTGTGACGCTTCTGAGGGTTCCGTTTCTAAGCTGAGAAATCAATGAATCAACACGTTCCTTATCTACATATAAAAAGTCAATTAAGGATGAGCTTTCAGAAAGCTCAAGTTGGGCTTTGTCTTCTTTCCCCATTTTTCTACCTCCTTGGCTATTTTACGACACTTGGAGGTGTGTTCGTCATATTTCTTTTTGATTTGATCAACATCAATTTGAATGGTAATTGGCTGACGTTTTGAAGTCATATGGACAACCTCCTTTCTTGTCTTTATTTTATCAGAATGTCTCAGATGTGTATACTACTATTTAGTTATAGAAAGAAAGTTCATTCCTCCTTATTTCTTATATATAAATCTATGTATCAAATAACGAATCAAACGGAAAAGGAGCTTTACAAGCTGTACGCCGATGTTTACGAAAAACATGAAGACGAACAGGGCAATCGTTATATACAGTGAAGTCAGCAGCATGGCCATCACATCCTTTATTGATTTTATTATAACAAAAGGCAGTGTCATGGGCCAGTCGTTGAAATGGAGAGGAATAGCCACAGCCCGTTCTTGCCGGACCGTGTTTCTTTGCCAACTGCGGCCTGCGAATGCCAACTGCGGCCGAAGGCCTTTATCCTCTATTATGCTTGTGTAAAGATTCACAATATTCCCAATTGCTATTGGCAAGACCCCTTCAAGTATGATATACCCAAGTTTGACACTTAAAAAAGAGTAAAAGGCTGAGAACCCAGTAAATATAAGG